>Ga0247817_10000074_pt1 | contig 96668 bp, 102 predicted proteins | sample UWRJL212509R1_FD_178010 | JGI IMG/M metagenome (GOLD analysis project Ga0247817, IMG submission 178010) | Plant litter microbial communities from Arlington Agricultural Research Station in Wisconsin, United States - UWRJ-L212-509R-1 | ecosystem: Environmental > Terrestrial > Plant litter >... | reverse complement strand
GTCGCGCTGCCGTCGGAATGGATTCTCGCCGGCGGGCTCACCCCGCAGAACGTGGCTCGCCGCCTGCGCGAGCTCGCCCCGACCGGGGTCGATGTCTCGTCGGGCGTGGAATCCTCTCGCGGAGTGAAGTCCGCCGAGCTCATCGAGCAGTTCGTGGCCGCCGCGCGCCGCTCGCACGAGTAACCGTGGCCAAATTGTCCAGCCCTGCACTCGATTCCCTCGTGAATCCTCACCTTTCGAGCGCCCGCGGCAATCGGATTGTCCATGCGCCCGACTCAAACCGCCATGTTGTGCCAGTTCAGGTCTGACTAGCGTCTACTTCAGGCAGCACCGAGGCGCCGAATATCCAAGCATGGAGACATAGTGGTCAACCAAGTCGACTGGAACGCGTCACTGCAGCACGAGGCAGTGAGTGCGACAGTTTCGAGCGATGGGGCTAGCATCGTGCTTCGCGTCAGCCGCGGCGCTACGAGTCTCATCGAGCGGATCGACCTGGGAGTGACGGTTGACGGCGTGCAACTCGCGGCCGGATCACATCTCGCTCGAGCGGTCGAGTCTCAGATCGACGAAAAATGGTTCGCCCACTCCGGCAAGTCAGTGGGCGACCACTCCGTGATTCATAGTGAACTTCTCGTCGAACTCGTGCACGCCCCCAGCGCGCGGGTGTGGACTATTCGAGTGCGGCTGGCCGCTGACGGGGTTGCAGTGCGATACAGCATTCCGGATCTTCAGGGCGTCGGTGCACTCACCGAAGATGGCACAGCTCTAGACCTCAGCGATTTCGAACGCGCGTGGGTTCTTGACTACCAAACCTGGTACGAGACTCCTCGTTCGGGTGTTGATCTGGCCGATCTGGCGGATGGCAACTATGGCTTCCCGTTCCTCGCGCGTCGCGGCGACAACTACATTCTGGTTACCGAGTCAGGCATTGACGGGCGCTATTCCGGGGCGCACCCCGTGCTCACCGCACCGTCACTGGGCTTTGCGCTCGCAGATTCCGCTATCGAGATCGCGCGGGGAGACGTGACTCCGTGGCGAGTTTTCATCTTTGGCGCTCTGTCGGACGTTGTCGAGTCACTATTCGTCGACGAACTCGCTCCAGCCGTGCGGTCCGAGGTCTCCGACTTCTCCTGGGTGCGACCTGGCCGCGCGGCCTGGTCCTGGTGGTCAGACTTCTACTCGGGCGCTCAGCTCGAACAGCAGAAGAGATTCGTGGATGCAGCAGCAGAACTCTCCTGGGAACACCTCCTGATCGACTGCGGTTGGGAGGAGACCTGGGTTCCGGAAATCGTCGCCTACGCAAGCCTCCGCGGTATCCAGGTGCACCTGTGGACTGTGTGGCACGACCTCGACGGCCCAGAAAAGCTGGCGCGACTAGCACTGTGGCGGTCGTGGGGTGTCGCCGGAATCAAGGTCGACTTCATGGAATCCGAGTCGAAAGACCGTTACCGCTGGTACGACTCCGTGCTGCAGGAAACGGCCCGACTCGGCCTCATGGTCAATTTTCACGGGTCCGTCATCCCCCGCGGCTGGGCGCGCACCTGGCCACACGTCATCGGGTATGAGGCAATCCGCGGGTCTGAGTACTACGTGTTCTACAACGACACCCCACTCACCGCAGCCCACAACGTCATCCAGCCTTTCACCCGCAACGTCGTCGGCGCGATGGACTACACCCCCGTGGCGTTCGGCGCACCGGGACGAGAGACGAGCGATGCCCACGAGCTCGCGTTGAGCGTGGCTTTCGAAAGCGGAATCACTCACTTCGCAGATGACGTGGATGCCTACCTCGACCGGCCGCTGGCTCGCCGGTTTCTCAGTGAGGTTGCCCCGCTGTGGGACCAGACCGTTCTGCTTTCGGGAACTCCCGACACCGAAGCCGTCGTCGCGCGGCGGTCTGGGGATCGCTGGTTCATCGGCGGAATCGCTACGGGCGAGGCTCGCGAACTCACTGTCCCTTTGGAACGCCTCGGTATTCGCGACGCCCTGGCCTGGGTGATCTCCGACGCCTTCGACGGTTCGGGCCTCATGGATGCGACGGCTCCGGTCTCCGAGACGCTCACCGTGTCCATCGCCGAAAACGGTGGCTTTGTCGCGATCATTTCGACTGGCGAACTCCATCGCGCAACCCCGCGTGCGTCGTCAGAGGCACCTTCGGTGACTCCGGGCACTGCGCAGCTCGATGCGAACCTCGAAACTGTGCTCGAGACCACGCCAGGCGCGCGACTTCGGCTGGCGCCAGGCTGGAGTGCGGTCGAGGAGCGTGCCGGCAGCTGGATCGTGCGTGCACCCCGAGGCCTTGCTGCCGGCCAGCTCGGCGTAGTTGCCGTCGAGTTGCCTGGCGAGGTTCCCGTGGTGGCCCACGCTCGAGTGGTCGCGCCGCTCTCCGCGGGCACGCACCGCGTCTCGCGGCTTCCGATGCTCGCCTTCAACAATGAGAGCGGTCCGATCGAGCGCGACATGAGCAACGGCGAGGGTAACCCTCGAGACGGCAATGCCATGCGAATCGCTGGTGAGACGTTTGATGACGGGCTCGGAGCATCCACGCCATCAACAATCGACCTTCACCTCGGTGGCGTGCGAGCGCGATTGGTTGTTCGTGTCGGGGTTGACGACGAGACCCAGGGCACGCGGGCGAGGGTCGAGATCGTCGGAGACGGCGTCACGCTCGCGAGCGGGGTCATCGCGTCCAATGAAGCTCCCCTCGACGTCGACCTGGACGTCAGCGGCATTGAAATTCTCAGGCTTTCCACGACTCCTGTTGCCGAGGGTGAGAGCCCGGCACACGTGGATTGGGCATCTGCCCGGCTCATCGTGACCCACACGGTGAGTGACAGCACCACACCAACGCCAGTCGCTGTTGACTGAGCGATTCGAAAGGAAACTCATGCACAAGAAGTTGTTCCTTGCGCCCGCGATCATCGCGGCGACCGCCCTGTTGGCGGGATGCACCGGCGGCACCGCCCCCGGCGGCGACGAGCAGGTCACCATCACCTATGGCATTTGGGCAGGCACCCAGACGCCTGCGATGAAGGAGATCGCCGCGGCGTTCGAGAAGGAGAACCCCAACATCACAGTCAAGGTGCAGGAAAGCCCGTGGCCCGAGTTCTGGTCGACACTCCAGACCGGCGCCGCAGGCGGAACCGCACCCGATGCGTTCTGGATGCTCGCGCAGCAGATTCGCCCCTACGCGGCGGGCAACCAATTGCTCGACATCAGTGACGCCATCGAGTCCGAGGGCGTCGACCTTGCCAACTACCCTCAGTCTGTTCTCGACCTCTACGACCAGGGCGACGGAAAGATCTACGGTCTGCCCAAGGACGTCGACACCAACGCTGTCTGGTACAACAAGGCGCTGTTTGATGCCGCGGGAGTGGACTACCCCGCAGCGGACTGGAGCTGGGCGGACTTCCGTGCAACGGCCAAGGCGCTCACGGATGCCGACGCCGGTGTCTACGGTGTCGCGGCGCCGCTCGACTACCAGGGTGGCTACTACAACTCGATCTTCCAGGCCGGCGGACAGGTCATCAGTGATGATGGAACCACCTCGCTCATCGACTCGCCCGAAGCGCAGTCCGGAATCAAGTTCTGGACCGACCTCCAGGCGGACGGCTCATCGCCCACCCTCCAGCAGCTCTCTGACACCGAGGGCGAGACCATGTTCGAGCAGGGCAAGGTCGCGATGTACGTCTCCGGGGCTTACTGGGCGCTCAAGATCTACGAGAACAAGGAGATCAGCGGCGACGTCGATATCGCACCGCTCCCCACGGGTGTGAAGCAGGCGACAGTGAGCAGCGGTATCACGAACGTCGGGTACATCGGTACGAAGCACCCGGAGGAGACCAAGAAGTTCCTCCTCTTTGCCAGTGGCGAGACTGCGGCCAACATCCAGGCGAAGTCGGGAGCCGTTCTCCCGGCCTACAAGGGCACTGAAGTGACATGGATGGCCGCAATGCCCGAGTTCACCAACCTGCAGGTCTTTATCGACGCACTCGAATACGCAGTGCCGCTCCCTGTGCAGGGAAACGCAGCTGAGTGGCAGGGGCTTCAAGGCAAGTACCTCACGGACGCGTGGAACGGCGACGAGTCTGTCGCCGCTGCAACCAAGAAGTACGCGGCAGCCATCAACGAGGTTCTGGCTGCCGATTGATGACTACTTCCACACTGAAGTCGGAGCGGCGGCCCCGCCGCCGCTCCGGCCTCGGCCGTCGCACGGACTGGTGGGCGCTGGCGATGATTGCGCCAGCGTTCATCGGTCTCGTCGGTCTCTATCTCTGGCCGTTTATCTCCACGTTCTTCAAGAGCTTCATGAACGTTCCGGTCTTCGGCCCGGGAGAGTTCAATGGCGTCGCCAACTACGAGAAGCTTCTCACCGACGAAGACTTCTGGCGGGCCCTCGGAAACACCAGTCTCTACACGGGGATCGTGCTGCTCGGGATTCCGCTCGCGATAGTCTTCGCGGCGCTCATCCAGCAGGTCTCACGGGCTCAGGGCGTCTATCGCGTGCTGTTCTTCCTGCCCGTGGTGACGCTCCCCGTCGCCGTCGGCATGGTGTGGAGATTCATTCTCAATGGTGACTTCGGCCTATTCAATTACGTGCTGTCGCTTGTCGGTATTCCCGGTCAGTACTGGGTGGCGGACGACAGGTTCACGATCTACGCTTTCGCATTCGTCGGAATCTGGATGGGACTCGGCGTCAATCTGATCATTTTGGGAGCCGGGCTCCAGGGCATCTCTCTCGACCTCTATGAGGCAGCAGCGCTCGATGGCGCAGGGCGGGTCAAGCAGTTCTTCGCGATCACCCTCCCGCTGCTCAGCCCCAGCATCTTCTTCGTCACGGTTCTTACGGTCATTTCGGCGTTCCAGATGTTCGACCTCGTGTTCATCATGCTCGGAAGCGTCAACAACACGGCCCTTGAGGGATCGAAGACGATCGTCTACCTGTTCTACGAAGCGGCCTTCGTGCAGTTCAAACAGGGCTATGCCGCAACCATTGCCATAGTCCTACTCCTCATCATCATGGCTCTCACGGCCCTCCAGTTCCGTCTTCAGAAGAAGTGGGTCATCTATGACTAGCCTCAGCTCGCGGCTCGGCCGATCTCGCACCGGCAGGTCCGGTGCGAGCCGTGGCGAGTGGAAGCTCCACGTCGTGCTCATCGTGTCGGTGGCGATCATGGTGATTCCATTCGTGTGGGAGATCCTGACGTCATTCAAGACGAGCAACGAGGTTGCCTCCCTGCCGCCGACCCTCTGGCCCGCGAATCCCAGCTTCGCCGCGTACGAGGCCTTCTTTGCCGTCACGCCGTTCTGGGCGCAGTTCGGAGTGTCTGCCATCTCGCTCGTTCTCAGAGTCGCCGGGCAGGTGCTCGTGGCCGCGCTCGCCGGATATGCGTTCGCGCGCCTCAATTTTCCAGGCAAGAACCTGCTTTTCGGACTCTTCTTACTCATGCTCATGGTGCCGAGCCAACTGTTTCTCCTCGGGCAGTTCGAGCTCATGAAGAATCTGGGACTCCTGAACACACTTCCTGCACTCGCGATCCCGGGCATCTTCTCGGCCTTTGGCACTTTCCTCATGAGGCAGGCATTCATGACGATGCCCAAGGAGTACGAGGAGGCAGCACGGCTCGACGGTGCCGGAACCCTGCGCATCTTCTGGAGCGTCATGCTCCCGATGGCCCGCTCGATGATTGCGGCGCTCGCCGTGCTCACGTCCCTGTACTCCTGGAATGACCTGCTCTGGCCGCTCATCGTCGCCCCTGCGGGTGATAACAGGCCGCTACCCGTCGGACTCGCGAGTCTGCAGGGACAGTTCGGCACGAGTTATCCAACCCTGATGGCCGGTGCTCTCATGTGCACCCTGCCACTCGTCATTGTCTTCATTGTTTTGCAGCGCCAGTTCTTTGCTGGAATTGCCAGTAGTGGTCTGAAGGGATGACCCGCATGACTGACGCTCCCGTCGTACACCTGAGAGGCGGAGGCACGAGTGTCGTCGTCTCGCTGACCGATGGGCGTCTTCCGCGCATCCTGCACTGGGGTGCCGATCTCGGTCCGCTTGATGACTCAGAGCTTGCACATCTCGAACACGCGATCCGCCCCACCATCGGCGACAGCGCGGTTACCTACCCGCAGCCGGTTCCCGTTGTCGCCCAGTTGTCAGAAGGTTGGCTCGGCAGACCAGGAGTCTCCGGATCGCGGGACGGTCGTGGATGGGCTCCCAAGTTCGGTGAAGCGTCGTCGATACTGACGCGTTCGGACGACGGCGAGCTCTTGGTGACGGAATCGATGGATGCTTCAACTGAGCTCCGATTGCGCATCGAAATCGAGTTGCTCCGATCCGGTGTGATTCGCACGCGAGCGCGGGTAACCAACGACGGAGCCAGGTATCGCCTCGACGCACTCGAGCTTGCCTTGCCCGTGCCCGACCGAGCCACCGAGATCATGGACTTCACTGGGCGGTGGAGCCTTGAGCGTGTGCCGCAGCGACACCCTTTCCCCGTGGGGTCGTGGGTTCGCGAGGCCCGAGGTGGCAAGCCGGGTCTCGATCATTCAACGGTTCTGATTGCGGGCGAATCGGGCTTCGGATTCCGCAGCGGTGCCGTCTGGGGTGTGCATCTCGGATGGAGCGGCAATCAGTCGGTGGCGGCCGAACGCACGCCTGCTGGAACGCGGCTGCTCCGTGGCGGCGAGATCATCCTTCCCGACGAGATTGAGTTGGAGAGGGGTGCGAGCTATGACTCGCCGTGGCTGTACGGTTCGTGGGGCGAGGGACTTGACGAGTTCGCGGGGCGGTTCCACGCGCACGTGCGCAGCCGTCCGAATCACCCGAAATCGCCGCGGCCGGTTCTCGTCAACACCTGGGAGGCCGTCTACTTCCATCACGACCTTGCCACCCTCGTCGACCTTGCGGAGCGTAGTGCGGATCTCGGTGCGGAACGTTTTGTACTCGACGATGGCTGGTTCCTCGATCGCCGAGACGACACAAGTTCACTCGGTGACTGGGTAGTCGATCCGGCGGTCTGGCCCGATGGCCTTGGACCGCTCTCCCGGAGGGTGCACGATCTCGGAATGGAGTTCGGCCTGTGGTTTGAGCCGGAGATGATCAACCTCGATTCACAACTCGCGAGGGATCATCCGGAGTGGGTCTTCGACGCGGGCCACGGGCCGGGCGAACCCTCCCGATACCAACACGTGCTCGACCTCGGGCACGAGGACGCCTGGAATCTCGCGCTTGAGCGAATCTCCGGTCTGGTGTCAGAGCTTGGCATCGACTTCATCAAGTGGGACCACAACCGGTATCTCACCGATGCCGGGCACACTCCGCACGGGGAGCCAGGCGTCCACCGCCAGACGCGGGCTGCATATCGGATGATGGACGCTCTTCGTCTGGCACACCCGGGACTCGAGATCGAGTCCTGTGCGAGCGGGGGAGGGCGAATCGACCTCGGGGTGCTCGAGCGGACCGACCGCGTCTGGTCATCGGACTGCAACGACCCTCACGATCGGATCGACATCCAGAAGTGGACGGGCTTGCTGCTACCGCCCGAGGTGCAGGGAACCCACATCGGTGCGGAAGATTCGCACACCACTCACCGCGTCTCACCGCTGGCGTTCCGCGCTGCTACTGCGCTGTGGGGACACCTCGGCGTCGAACTCGACCTGCGGCTGCTGAGCGAGACGGAGTTCGCGGAGGTCAAGGCGTGGGTCGACTTCCATAAAAAACACCGAGACCTGCTGCACACCGGATCCGTGGTTCACGCCGATACTGACAGCGCTCTGCGCCTTGAAGGCGTCGTCTCAACGGACGCGAGTGAGGCGCTCTACCAGTTCGCCGTTGTCGATCGCCCGGCGCAGTGGCCGCCGAGCAAGTTGCGCCTCCCGGGCCTTCGCGCGGACCTCACCTATCGGGTCGAGCTCGCCGAGCCAGGGAAGAAGATCCCATCGGGCCAACGCCCTCCGTGGATGGAGCCCGGCGGAGTCGTTTTGCCCGGCTCCGTGCTCACCATTGTCGGCATCGAGGCACCGTCGCTCGACGTCGACAGCTCCGTGCTGCTTAGGGTGACTGTCGAAAAGGGTAGCGACTAGGGCTCGTCGCGCTGCCTGAACTGGGTGGGGCTCACGCCGTGAAAACGGCGGAACTGGCGTGAGAAGTAGAGCGGATCGTCGTACCCGACCTCGTCAGCGATGTCGCTGATCGTCGCGAGCGTGCCGTCGAGCAATTGACGCGCACGCGCCATCCGCAGCGCAGAGTGGTGCGCAAGCACCCCGCCCCCTGTTGCTCGGTGGAACATCGCCGTGAGGTGCGACGGAGACACCCCTACCAGCTTCGCCAGTTCGGGAACCTTGATGCTGCCGTCCAGCCGATCGTTGAGGTAAGCCATTGCGCGCTCGAGGGGATCCCCTTGCTCGGGTAAAACGCGATCCACGCCAATCTGCGTGAGCAGCTTCCATGCCGCGCCGGCAGCGCCGATAAGTCGGGCGGGGGACTGGTCGCGTTCCAACCCGGAGATGATCTCGTCGAGGAGTGCGACAGCACGCTCGATGCGGCGAATGGGAACGATGGGGCGAGTGGGCGTGACTTCCAGTGTCTCAACGAGTTCGGCCACGTCGGTTCCCGCGAGATGGCACCACCAGATCGTCCATGGGCTATCCCGATCGGCCCCGTAGGCGTGAGGCACTCCACGGGGAATGACCAGCGCGGACTGAGACCCGATTCGATGTACCGTGTCACCGACTCGAGCCCACCCGGTTCCCGATGCGCAGACGATGACTATGGTCTCATCACTCCCACGCGGCCTGTTCATCTCGTGATCGGCAGCGTCTGGGAAGTATCCGACGTCGGTAACCACGAGCCGCCGAGTGACGGGCCTGGCCAGCGCTTCGGACACAACTGGCCGAGGGACAACTGCGAAGCGCTCGTTGCGGAACGGTCCTGAGATAGGCATGACACCATGATGCATCATCAGCGGATTGTCCATGCGCGCTCTGTCATGTGCTATTTACCGTCTAGTGACGCGCCTGTTGACTGGAACGGTGATCAATGACGTTCTAGTACTTCCCGATGCCCCTGCCGCGCTCGCCATGGAGTTGTCGGCCGGAGGCGCGATCGCGTGGCGGCAAGACGTCACGATTTCTACCTACGAGCCGGCTGAGGCCGACCGGTATCCCATGTTTCTCGACCGCAGGGTGTACCAGGGCTCGAGCGGCCGCGTCTATCCAATACCGTTCACCGACGCCATCGCGACCGAGCCCGTGCCTCGCACCTGGACGGCCGTGCACCTCGAGAACGAATGGATCCGGCTCATGATCCTCCCCGAACTCGGAGGGCGCATCCATGTCGGTTACGACAAAGTTGCGGGGTATGACTTCTTCTACCGCAACAACGTGATCAAGCCCGCACTCGTGGGCCTGGCCGGGCCGTGGGTGTCGGGTGGTGTCGAGTTCAACTGGCCGCAGCATCATCGCCCTGCGACCTTCCTCCCCGTCGATTTCGAGATTGAGCACGGTGATGACGGCTCGGTCACCGTGTGGTGCTCCGATCACGATCCGTTCACGCGAATGAAGGGAATGCACGGGGTGCGACTGCACCCTGATCGTGCCGTCGTCGAACTCGTTGTTCGCCTGCACAACCGAACCAGCGAGACGCAGACCTTTCTCTGGTGGGCAAATGTCGCGGCGCGGGTTCACGACGACTACCAGTCGTTCTTTCCCACTGACGTGCGCTTCGTCGCCGACCACGCGCGTCGAGCCGTGACCGCGTTCCCTGCAGCTGATCGCCCGTACTACGGATATGACTACCCGGCGAAAGCCGCTGATGGCGGAGATCGACTCGACTTCTACCGCAACATCCCCGTGCCTACCTCGTACATGATCGTGGACACTCAGGATGACTTCTTCGGTGGTTACGACCATGCTGCGAAGGCAGGATTCGTGCACGTCGCCGACCGCCACATCGCCCCAGGCAAGAAGCAATGGACGTGGGGAAACGCGCCCTTCGGCCATGCATGGGACGACCTCCTCACCGATGGCGATGGACCCTATGTCGAGCTCATGGCCGGCGTCTACACCGACAACCAGCCGGACTTCTCCTGGCTCCAGCCGGGCGAGACGAAGACATTCACCCAGACCTGGTTTCCTATCCAGTCCATTGGGGTCGTGCACCAGTCGAACCTTGAAGCAGCTGTTCACCTCTCGCTCGCCGACGGTGTCACATCGGTGGGGGTGTGCGTCACGAGGCAGCGCGCGGGCGCACACGTTTCCCTCTTCGAGTCGGGACTACTGGTCAGCGAGTGGACCGGGGATCTCGCGCCCGGCGTGCCCTATCTGGCCAACCACAACGTCACGACCTCGGATGAAACGGATCTCGAACTCGTCGTCGAGCATGAGGGAGCCGAGCTCCTGCGTTGGCGGCCCCGCGTGAACACTCCAGCAGCGGAGCCGGATGTGGCCACCGAGCCGCCGCTGCCCGAAGACATCTCTTCTGTCGATGAGCTGTATCTGACCGGCGTGCACCTCGCACAGTACCGTCACCCGACACGCTCCCCTCTGCCCTATTGGAATGCGGCGATCAGCCGCGACCCACTGGATTACCGCTCGAATCTCGCTCTCGCCGACGATGCCTATCGCAAGGGTGCGTATGAGGTCGCTGAGTCTCACGTGCGCACGGCTCTCTCTCGCGTAACGGCGCGGAATGCGAATCCGCGGGACGGTGAGGCGTCCTACCTTCTCGGCCTGATCCTCACGCGCACGGGGCGATGGGACGCGGCGATCGATGCCCTCGCCAAGGCGGCCTGGGACGGCCGCTCTGCCGCCCCGGCGTTTCTCGAAATTGCACGAATACATGCTCAGCGTGGGGAGGACGCAGCGGCACTCGATTACGCGCTTCGCTCATCTCATCTCGCACCGGATGACGGCAGGGCCGCAGTCGTCGCGGCGGTAGTTCTCCGGCGGCTCGGTCGCACTGCTGAGGCAGAGACGCTCCTACGGGCGGTCCTTATCGTCGACCCACTGGATCCGTGCGCGCTCGCCCTCGTAGGTCGCGTGGCCTCCCGGGATCCTCGCACCCTGATCGACGTTGCTCTCGACCTCGCCCGCGCGGGGGACACGGGCCGTGCGCTTGAGATACTCGATGCGGCTGCATCCATGCCCCCCACAGGAGCAGGTGAAGTGCGACCCATGGTGCACTACCACCGCGCCGCCATTCTGGAGTCGCTGGGCCGTGGGCGGGAGGCAGACGTGGCACGCCAGGAGGCCAGGGTCGTGACAGCGACGCACTGTTTTCCTGCCGGACTTGATGATTACGACTCACTCACCGCCGCGTTGGAGAGCGAGCCGGTCGACACGCGGGCAATGGCCCTGCTCGCGCTTCTCCTGCTCGACAGGGGACGCGCGGCTGAGTCGCTCGAACTGCTCACGCGCGCCATCACTCTCGGGTATGCCGACTCGGTGGCATTCAGAACGGCCGCGATAGTTGCGTTCAACCTCACCGGCGATGGCGAGCGTGCTCGACACTGGTACGCACAGGCGATCGCGCTTCGGCCCGAAGATGCTCGGCTGTGGTACGAAAGCGATCAGCTTCTGGCTCGCATGGGAGTCTCGAGCGACGAACGCCTTGCGCGTCTCGAACCTCAGTATGAGCGCATCTCGAGCCGTGACGACGTGACGGTTGAGCTGTGCGAGCTGCTTACGGTCGAAGGTCGCGCAAGCGAAGCGGTGAGGATCATGATGTCCAAAAGATTCGCACCATGGGAGGGAGGCGAGGGTCGAACCCTTCTGGCCTGGGAGCGTGCGTGCGTGGCATTGGCTGCATCTGCGAGTGAGCCGATCGACGCACTCACGCACATCGATTCCGCGCTCAATCCGCCGGCCAACCTCGGTGAGTCTCGGCATCCTCTCGCGCCCATCGCCTCGATGCTCCTTCTTCGGGCTACCGCGCTCGACCGCATTGGTCGCCACGAAGAGGCCGCGACCGATCGTGAGAGGGCGGGCGCTGAGTCGCCGGTCGAAGTCATCGACCCGGGTGCGCCGGTAGATTACTTCGCCACCTCGTTGCCCGATCTTCTTCTGTTCGACCCGCCGGTGCCCGGAGCTGAAGCCCAGAGGCAGGATGGTGGACCGACGGCCGTAACGATCTAGACGAGCGGTCGCATGAGCGTGCTGTCCCAGCGGCGCACGCAGCTGCTACCGGTGCGGAGCTTGTCGGCTGCGATGAAGTCGGTATCGATGGTGCAGTCGATGACAACGGTGACGGGCATGGTCGCAGTCTGTGGCGCGAGTACCCGCTGCTAGCCTTCGACCATGCGCTGGGGTCGGGTCTACTTTGCCGTGCAGGCGCTGGCCGGCGCCGCCTGGTGGGTCGCGGTGTTCACTGTGCCGGTCGTGAAAGACGTCACCCTCGGTGGCCTCGACCCCGTGGCGGTGGCGGCACTCGATATCCCGCTGTTTGTCATCGGGTCGGCGCTCGCCGCCGCGGCCCTGCGCAGCGCAGCGCTCGTCGCCACCGGCTGGACGGTGCTCGTGGCGGGTGCACTCGCGCTCTACGCCACGGTCACCACGGAGGCGGGGTGGGGCGTGCTCATCATGGCCGCTGCATCCGGCGCCTCTGTCCTTGCACTGTCGCTCGTCGTGCTGGGCCGCATTCCGACCGAATGGATGACGACCGGCCCCTTCGCTTTTCGCGCCGCCCGACCCGAGGCGCGCCACGGTGTCATCACCGCGGTGCAGGTGTTTTTCTTCTGGGGGTTTTTTCTCGTGGTGGCGCCGCTCGTCATCGCCTTTCTCGAGCGGCGCTGGGGTCTCAGCCTGGGCGTGACACTGATGCCGGTCGGCGTAACGCTCCTCGCCCTCGCGAGCGCTCTCGGCGTCTGGTCGGCGGTCACGATGTCGCGCCTCGGCAAGGGCACGCCGCTGCCGTCATCCATGGCGAACGTGCTCGTGATCGCCGGACCGTACCGCTTCGTGCGCAACCCGATGGCCGTCGCCGGGATCGTGCAGGGTGTTGGCGTCGGGCTCATCCTCGGGTCGTGGCTCGTTGTGGCTTACGCGATTATCGGCTCGGTTCTGTGGAATTACGCCGTGCGTCCGCTCGAAGAGGCAGACCTCGAGCAGCGTTTCGGTGACGAGTTCCGCCGCTACCGTGACCGGGTGCGGTGCTGGGTGCCAGGGAGGCCCTGATGCCTCACAGCAAACCCGCAGATCCCGGGCGCGGATGTGGGAACTTTCCGGCCAACCCTGCTGTTCTAGTAGATGAGCGCCGCAGCCAGCGGCGGAAAAACTTGAGGAGCACATCCACATGACGACCAAGACCTACACGAAGAGCGCCGAGACCATCGCGCAGCTGAACAAGCAGCAGTACGCGGTGACGCAGAACGATGCGACTGAGCCTGCCTTCCGCAACGAGTTCTGGGACAACCACGATGACGGTATCTACGTCGATATCGTCTCGGGCGAGCCCCTGTTCTCCTCGACCGACAAGTTCGACAGCGGGTCGGGTTGGCCGAGCTTCACGCGGCCGATCGAGCCCGCCCACATCGTCAAGCACGAGGACAAGACCTTCTGGATGACCCGCACCGAGGTGCGCTCGACCAACGGCGACAGCCACCTCGGCCACCTGTTCGACGACGGCCCCGTGCAGGATGGCGGCCTCCGTTACTGCATCAACTCAGCGGCGCTCCGCTTCGTCCCGGTGGACGAGCTCGAGAGCCAGGGCTACGGTGACTACCGCAGCCTGTTCACTTCGAAGGAGTCCTAATCATGGCAACCGAGATCGCTAACCTCGCCGGCGGATGTTTCTGGGGAGCACAGCAGCTTCTGCGTCGTCGCCCGGGCGTGCTGTCGACCCGCGTCGGCTACTCCGGCGGCGACACACCGAACGCGACCTACCGCAACCACGGCGACCACGCCGAGGCGGTGGAGATCGAGTTCGACCCGTCGCTCATCTCGTACCGTGAGCTGCTGGAGTTCTTCTTCCAGATTCACGACCCTTCGACGAAGGACCGCCAGGGCAACGATGTGGGCCGCAGCTACCGCTCCGCGATCTACTACACGACCGAGGAGCAGAAGCAGGTGGCGCTCGACACGATCGCCGACGTGGATGCCTCGGGCCTCTGGCCGGGCAAGGTCGTCACCGAGGTCGAGCCCTCCGGTGAGTTCTGGGAGGCCGAGGAGGAGCACCAGGACTACCTGGAGAAGCTCCCCAACGGCTACACCTGCCACTACGTGCGACCGGGCTGGACCCTGCCGCACCGCGATGAGCAGCTCGCCAACTAGCTAGCTGAACAGTCGAGGCCCCGTTCCGAGAGGAGCGGGGCTTTCGGCGTTAGAGGTCGAGGTCGTCGATCGCTATCGGGTCGTAGGCCGCGGAATCCGGGCCGGGAACGGCGACCGCGTGGCCGAGCAGGGCCGTGCGTTCGGCCAGGTCGGCGAGCAGTTGTGTGTCGACGATCTCCTCAATGTCCGTCTCCTCGATGCGTGACGCGATCTGGCTCGCCGGACCGATGAGAAAGCTTGCGCGGCTCGTTCCCGTGACCGGGTCGTAGACGGGAATATCGACGGAATCCGATGATTCGTTCTGCGCGAGCACTTTCGCGTACGTGAGCACGGCCTCGGCGATGGCCGTGCCCGTGAGGAAGGTGTCACCCGCGTAGTGGATTCGGTCCATGCCCCAGTGTGTTCCGCGAAACTGCACGTGTGTTGCTGTGTGAGGGGTTATCAGCATCCTCGGAGGATCAGCTGGAACTTTGCTGTAGGGAGCCTAGGGTGAGGCCATGTCCACGAAACCACGCACACCCAAAGCCGCCTATGAGGCAGAGCTCGAGCGCCTGCAGGTCGAGCTCGTCGCGATGCAGCGGTGGATCGCGACATCCAATGCCCGCGTTGTAGTTCTGTTCGAGGGGCGGGATGCCGCGGGCAAGGGCGGTGCCATCAAGCGCATCGCCCAGTACCTCAACCCTCGGTCGATGCGCGTTGTCGCCCTGCCCCAGCCGAGCGAGCGTGAGAAGGGGCAGTGGTATTTTCAGCGCTACATCCAGCACCTGCCAACGGCCGGCGAGATCGTGCTCATGGACCGCTCCTGGTACAACCGCGCTGGCGTCGAGCGCGTCATGGGCTACTGCACCGATGAGGAGTACGAGCGCTTTCTCACCCAGGCGCCGGTGTTCGAGAAGATGCTCGTCGATGACGGCATCATCCTCATCAAGTACTGGTTCTCGGTCTCCGACAAAGAGCAGCAGAAGCGGTTCAAGTCGCGGCTGAAAGACCCGATGCGCCGGTGGAAGCTCTCCGACACCGACCTCGAGTCGATCACGCGGTGGGAGGACTACTCGCGCGCGAAGGATGCCATGTTCGACGCGACGGACTCCGACCACGCACCCTGGTGGACCATCGACAGCGACGACAAGCGTGCCGCCCGCCTCAACGTCATCAGCCACCTCATCTCGCAGATCGCGTTTGAAACGACCGAGCCGGAGCCCGTGAAGATCCCCAAGCGCCCGGTCGCCGAGAACTACGTGCGGCCACCGGTCGGTTCCCAGCGCTTCGTTCCGGATGTCGCGGCGCAGCTCGGGGGCACGAGCTAGCTGCGAGGAGCGGAGCGCAAGCGACACTTCCTCGAAACATCCTCGGAACGCGGCATCCCTACGCTGAGCCTTCTGGCGGCCACCCCCTTGGGCCGCCGCTTACCCGAAGGATCAGCGATGAGTGGAAACAACGTCCGACTGCAGGCGATCACCGACGTCGAGGCATATGTGCCTCCGAAGGCGAGTTTCGACACCAACGAGGCTCCGGGCGAGATCTTCGGCGAGAACGTCTTCAGCAAGGTGGTCATGCAGAAGCGCCTTCCCAAGTCGGTCTACAAGTCGGTCATCGCCACCATCGAAAACGGCACGACCCTCGACCCGCTCGTCGCTGACGCCGTGGCATCCGCCATGAAGGACTGGGCACTCGAGAAGGGTGCCACCCACTACGCGCACGTCTTCTACCCGCTCACCGGACTCACCGCCGAAAAGCACGACAGCTTCTTCGAGCCTGTCGGCGACGGCACGGCGCTCGCCGAGTTCGCCGGCAAGACCCTCGTGCAAGGTGAGCCCGACGCCTCCAGCTTTCCGAACGGTGGCCTGCGCAACACCTTCGAAGCTCGCGGTTACACCGGTTGGGATGTCACAAGCCCCGCCTACGTTCTCGAGAACCCGAACGGCAACACGCTGTGCATCCCGACGGTGTTCGTCTCAATGACGGGTGAAGCCCTCGACCACAAGACGCCGCTGCTGCGCTCGCAGCAGGCGATGGGCGTGCACGCGACTCGCATCCTCGAGCTGTTCGGTCACGAGAACCTCAACAGCGTCGTCGCGTTCTGCGGACCGGAGCAGGAGTACTTCCTCGTCGACCGCCACTTCTTCCTCGCGCGCCCCGACCTGCTCAACGCCGGCCGCACCCTCTTCGGCACGAAACCCGCCAAGGGCCAGGAGTTCGACGACCACTACTTCGGTGCCATCCCGGAGCGCGTGCTCGGGTTCATGATGGACACCGAGCGCGAACTGTTCAAGCTCGGAATCCCCGCGAAGACCCGCCACAACGAGGTCGCCCCCGGCCAGTTCGAGATCGCGCCGATGTTCGAGCGGGGCAACGTGGCATCCGACCACCAGCAGTTGCTCATGACGACGTTCAAGTCGGTCGCCAAGAAGCACGGCATGGAGTGCCTGTTCCACGAGAAGCCGTTCCAGGGCGTCAACGGCTCTGGCAAGCACGTGAACTTCTCGCTCGGCAACAACGAGCTCGGTTCGCTCTTCGTTCCCGGCGACAACCCGCACGACAACGCGCAGTTCCTGGTGTTCTGCGCCGCGACGATCCGCGCCGTGCACCTCTACGGCGGACTCCTGCGTGCATCGGTTGCGTCGGCATCCAACGACCACCGCCTCGGTGCCAACGAGGCGCCGCCCGCCATCATCTCGATCTTCCTCGGCGACCAGCTCGCTGACGTCTTCGAGCAGATTGCTGCCGGCTCGCTCAAGTCGTCGAAGGACCGCGGCGCGATGCACATCGGCGTTGACACCCTCCCGGTGCTTCCGACCGACCCGGGCGACCGCAACCGCACGAGCCCGTTCGCCTTCACCGGCAACCGCTTTGAGTTCCGCGCACCCGGTTCGCTGCAGACGGTCGCGGCACCGATGGTCACGATCAACACGATCATGGCCGACTCGCTCGACTACCTGGCGACGAAGCTCGAAGAGGCGGTGGCCGGAGGCTCGGACTTCGACACGGCCGTGCAGAGCCTCCTCACCGAGATCATCAACGAGCACGGTGCGGTCGTCTTCAACGGCGACGGATATTCGGATGCCTGGCCGATCGAGGCCGAGAAGCGCGGCCTCAAGAACCTCAAGACGACGCTCGACGCGCTGCCCGAGCTCATCACCGATGAGGCGATCGCGCTGTTCGAGAAGTACGGCGTCTTCAGCAGCCGCGAGATGCACTCGCGCTACGAGATCGGTCTCGAGCAGTACGCCCAGACGATCGCGGTGGAAGCCCGACTGACCGCCGAGATCGGCTCGACGATCATCCTGCCCGCCGCTGTTCGCTACCAGACCGAGGTCGCGGTCAACGTGGGCGCGCTCAAGGCTGCCGGAGTGGACGCCGACACCGCCCCGCTCGACGAGATCAGCGCCCCGATCGCCGCCCTGCGCTCAGCGCTTGGCGTGCTCAAGGATGCCCTCGCGGCCGAGGTCGGACACTCCGCCCTCGACGAGGCGAAGCACGCCTACAGCGACCTGCTCCCCGCGATGCTCGCCGTGCGCACCGCGGCGGACTCGCTCGAGGAGATCGTCGCTGACGACCTCTGGCCGCTGCCCACCTACCAGGAGATGCTGTTCATCCTGTAGGCGCACAGACTGACGCTGGTGGCTGACGGGAACGGTCGGCCGCCAGCGTCATTTTCGTCTGCGGGCGATTCGGAACATGACTTTCGACTGTCGCGCGCGAGATGCCGCACATGTCTAGTGCGGCCCGCGCGACTAGACATTTGGGGCGTTTCGCGGCGACAAGTCGGTTCTAGCTCGAGGCACCGGCCTCCAGCCGCACAAAGGTCGACGGATCGGCGAGCATGGTTTCCAAGCCTCCGACGTGACTCGAGGGCTGCAGCAGGTCGACTTCGCCGAGGAACGCGGCGAGGGTTCCGAGAAGATCGACCGAGACGCTCGTGAGGCGGGGCTCGATGAGCTGGCCGATCTCGGTGCGGTCGACCCCGACCACTGCAACATCCGCAGGCACGCTCAGGCCGAGCGCGCGCGACGCCGCGATGACGGCAATGGCGACATCGTCGTTGTAACAGCACACGCCAAGGGGCACGCCGGGATCGGCGCGCACCACCGCTGTCAGCGCCTCGACAGCACCCGCGAGAGTCAGCGGGATGCGGATAGTGAGGGGTGGTTCCGCCCCGAGGGCGGCAGCTTCATCCATGACCCCCTGTAGTCGCTCTGGACCGAAGGTGTCGAGGCGCGTATCGATGAGGAGCGCCGCGACGATGCGTCGCCCTGGCGTCTCGAGCAGGTGTCGCACCTGTAGCCGACCAATGAGATGGTTGGGGTTTTCGATCATTTCGGCGACACTGCGCTGTTCTGGAACGGTGATTATTCCCGAGCGTTCGATCTGTAGTCGTGTCTCGTCGTCGAACACTCCGAGGTCGATGACGATGGCGGGGCGCAGATCGAGCACGGCGGTGAGCGTCGCGGCGAGGTCGTTGCCGGCGTAGCGCACGACGACACTCATGCCGCGGGATGCTGAAGAGTTTGCGATGGTATCGACGGCGTCTTGCAAATGTCGGCCGAACGTGACGTTGGGAACGACGACGACGATGAGGTCGCTCACGCCGCTCACGAGGGAGCGGCCGGCGCGTGACGGGCGATAGGCGAGTTCGGCGGCGGCGGTGGTCACGCGGTCGCGGGTCTCCTGCGGGAACCTGTCGTCGTTGCCGTTGAGGATCTGGCTCACCGTCGACCGCGAGACGCCGGCGAGGCGCGCGACATCCCAGCTTGTCGGTCGGGTCGTTGTGGTCACGCCCCCAGTTTGACACAGTGCTGGCACGTGACACCAAGCAGTTGACACGTGACACTAGCCCGTCGTACTCTCGGTGTCACGTGTTACCCCGGCGCCGCGAAAGCACGCCCACACCCCTGACGACAAGGAAGTCACATGGCAAAGAACTCCGCCCGCACCGCGGGCGCACAGCAGCGATCGGCAGTCGCATTGGCCACGGAGGAGTCGCCCACGGCGAACTTCGCGGCGATTCGCGTGGGCGAAGAGCCCCTCGACGACAGTGGGCAGCGACTGAAGGTGCGGGAGCGCCTCGCCTACGGTCTCGGCGATGTCGGCGGCAACCTGATCTTCGCGCCCGTGAGTGCGTTCCTGCTCTTCTACCTGACCGACATCGTCGGCATCGGCGCGGCAATCGCCGGAACACTCCTGCTGCTCGGCCGTGTTCTCGACGGCACGCTCGACCTCATCGTCGGCACCCTGATCGACCGCACGAACACCAAGTGGGGCAAGGCGCGGCCCTGGATCCTGTTCAGCGCGCCGGTACTCGTGCTGTCGTTCATCGGACTCTTCAACGTGCCCGCCAACCTCGACACGACGGGCAAGGAGATCTACGCCTTCGTCTTCTACTTCCTGTGCCTGGGCATCGGTTTCGTCGGGTCGAACCTCGCGTACCACACGCTGCTCTCGGTCATCACGAGCAGCACCAAGATGCGCGTCTCGCTCACCGTGCTGCGCACCTTCTTCGCGATCTTCACGACTCTCGTTGTGAACGTGGCAACTATTCCGATCATCACCTCGCTCGGTGGAGGCCAGGCCGCGTGGTCGAGCGTCGCACTCACCTACGGCATCATCGCGTTCATCACCTTCATCGTGCTGTTTCTGGGCACTAAGGAGCGCGTGCGGGCAGTCCTGCCGCCCGAGGAGGGCGCAAAGCTCCCCCTGCGCGACAAGATCGGCCACCTCGTTCGCAACCCGTACTTCTTTCTCGCTTTCGCATTCTTCTTCGCGACCTACCTCCTCACCGGTTCGCAGAGCGTCGGCATCTACTTCGCCAAGGACGTTCTCGGAGACCCGAATGTCTACAGCTTTCTTGGGCTCGTCGGTATTCTCCCGATGCTCATCGGCATCTGGTTCATGGCGCCGATCATCGGTCGCGTCGGCAAGCGCAAGGCGATGCTCGCGGGCATCATCATCTCGATCATCGGTAGCGTCATCGCACTCATCGACCCGACCAACATCACGCTCGTGCTCATCGGAATCGTCATCAAGGGCATCGGGACCATCCCCTCGTCGGCCGCGATGTTCGCGCTCGTCGCTGACGTCGTCGACTACGGCGAGTGGAAGACCGATGTTCGCCTCGACGGCATGACCTATGCGGCCGCGACCGCCGGCCAGAACTTCGGCGCGGGTCTCGGAACGGCGCTCGTCGGCTGGGTGCTCGCGGCGGGTGCCTACAACGGCGCCGCCGAGGTACAGGTCGCGTCCGCCCTGTCGGCGGAGGTCTTCCTGATGCTCTGGCTCCCGCTGCTCGTCACGATCGGGCTCGGGATCATCGTCTTCTTCCTCAACATCGACAAGAACCTGTCGCGCATCCAGGCCGACCTGGCCGCTCGTCGGGTCGACGCAGAGAAGTCGCAGGCCTAAGCGATGGCACAACTCGGGTGGGCGGTGGTGGGCACCGGCGACGTCTCGCGCAGTATTGCGAGCGACCTCCGGCTCCTCGATCCGTCGGGGCTCGCCGCCGCCTGCTCGAGATCTGTTGAACGCGCGAGCGAGTTCGCGAGCGACTTCGGCTTCGCGAGTGCGCACGGCTCCGTCGAATCTCTGCTGCTGGATGACGCCGTCGACATCGTGTACATCGGCACCCCGCACGCCACCCACGCCGACCTGGCCGTGAGGGCACTCGAGGCCGGCAAGCACGTTCTCATCGAGAAGCCGCTCGGAGTCACTGCGGCCGACGTCGAGCGCGTGGCTCTCGCGGCCCATGCCGCTGGTCGATTCGCGATGGAGGGCATGTGGATGAAGTTCAACCCCGCCTACCGCGGCCTCGTGTCCGACGTGCGTGACGGTGTGATCGGCGAGCCCACCGCCGTGCGCGCCTACTTCGGTCTCCCATTCGCCGATCGCGACTCGAGCCGATGGTCGGGAGCCCGCTCGAGCAGCACCCTCCTCGACCAGGGCATCTACCCCGTGACGCTCGCGTACGACGTGTTCGGTGATCCCACCTCCGTCACGGCGACGGCCGATGTGCGCCACGACGGTGTCGACCTCTCGATCGAGGCGACGCTCGGGTTCGGCGGCGGGCGGTTCGCCCACCTGGCGGCATCCATGGTCGGGTATCTCGAGCCGACGGCGTCGGTCAGCGGCACCGCGGGATGGCTCGATGCTCCGGCCCCGTTCTGGGCGGGCAACCGCTACGCCCGCCACACCGGCGACCTCGGCCACGCCCTCATGCAGCCGGAGTCGGTGAGCTTCGATCGCGAGGGGCACGGCTACGTTCCGATGCTCCGCGCTGTCGCCGATGCCATCGCCGCCGGACTCACCGAGCATCCCTCTCACCCTCTCAGTTCCAGCCTCGCTGTCGCTCGAATCCTCGATTCGATCCGCGCAGCAACCCACACCACCACGGAGATCGCACCATGACCACTTCCCCCTTCATCGACGGCTGGACCGTTCGCTCCGCCCATGACCAGACCGCAACCGCGGTGACCCTGCCGCACGACGCGATGCTCGGCGAGCAGCGCACCCGCGCGGGTGCAACCGGCTCGCACGGTGGCTACTTTCCGGGCGGGCGCTACATCTACACGAAGACCTGGGAGACCCCGCACGTCGCGGCTGATCGCGAGTTCAGCCTGCTATTCGAGGGCGTCTACGGCGACACCGAGGTGCGCCTCAACGGCACCACGATCGCCGTGTCGTTGAGTGGCTACCGCGAGTTCGTCGCGCCCCTCGGCTCTCTCACGCCCGGTAAGAAGAACCTCATCGAGGTGGAGGTCGACAACTCCGCGGTTCCCAACAGCCGCTGGTACACGGGAACCGGCATCTACCGTCCAGTCTGGCTGCTCGACGAGGCGCCCACCCGCATCGCTACCGACGGCCTGTCGATTCGCACGGTGTCTGTTGACGGCGCCGCTGTCGTTGAGGTCATCGTGGATGTCACGGGCGAGGCATCCACCGGCCTCGAGGTCTCGGCGCAGCTCGCTGGCGTCAGCGCGACGGCCGAGGTGCGGGAGGGCCGCGCCACCCTCGAACTCACCGTGCCCGACGCTCGACCGTGGTCCGACCTCGACCCGCACCTCTACGACACGACCATCGAGCTGCGCGTCAGCGGACGCGTCGTCGACTCGCGCGAACTCCGGGTCGGGCTGCGCACGCTCACTGTCGACGCGCGGCACGGACTGCGTGTCAACGGACGCACCGTGCTCTTGCGTGGCGCGTGCGTGCACCACGACAGCGGCATCCTCGGTGCGGCGACCCATCGCGCCTTCGAGTTCCGTCGGGCACGCATCCTCAAGGAGAACGGGTTCAACGCGGTACGCAGCTCGCACAACCCGCTCTCGCGTGACCTTCTCGACGCGTGCGACGAGTACGGCCTCTACGTGCTCGACGAGCTCACCGACGTGTGGTTCATGCCCAAGTCCGCCCACGACTCGGCCAGCCGGTTCGAGGAGCTGTGGCGCGATGATGCGCGATCCATGGTGGCGAAGGATCGCAACCACCCGAGCGTCATCATGTACTCGATCGGCAACGAGATCGCGGAGAGCGGCTCGGAACGCGGCATCCAGACCGCGCATGCGATCAGTGACTTCGTGCGCGAACTCGACCCGACCAGACCGACGACCCTCGCCGTGAACTTCTTGCTCAACTTCATGGCTGCCTCGGGCAAGTCGCTGTTTGACACCTCCGAGCACGCCGAACCGGCGCCGGAGAAGAAGGCGTCAGCGGTCACGAGCACCGTCGCCAACGTCATGGCCAACAAAATCGGCGGCATCATGCAGACCATCTCGAAGCTGCCCAAGGCCGACGCCGTCACGAAGAACACCTTTCCTGCGGTGGATGTCGCGGGCTACAACTACGCCTGGGGCCGCTACGCGGGCGACGCCAAGCGCCACCCGGAGCGCGTGGTGCTCGGCACGGAATCGATGCCGGGCGACATTCCCAAGATCTGGGCACTCACCGAAGCGCTGCCGAACGTCATCGGCGACTTCGTCTGGACCGGGTGGGACTACCTCGGCGAGACGGGGATCGGAACCTGGGGCTACGGCGGCGACTCCGCGGGGATCGGCAAGAAGTTCCCCGAGCTCATCGCGGGATGCGGACTCATCGATATCACCGGGCGCCCGACCGCGGCCATCCTCCTATCGCAAGCGACCTGGGGGCAGTTGGATGCCCCGCAGCTCGCCGTGCGTCCCCTCGACCACGCGGGCGAGAAGACCGTGCGCACCGCGTGGCGCAGCACCGACGCCGTGCAGAGCTGGTCGTGGGCGGGGAGCGAGGGCAAGCGCGCCGAGATCGAGGTCTACTCCGATGACGATGCTGTCGAGGTGCTGCTCAACGGTCGCTCGCTCGGACGCAAGTCCGCGGGCAAACGCCGCGGCTTCGTGACGCGCTACCGGGCGGCCTATGAGCCGGGCGAACTCGTGGCCATCGGCTACCGCAACGGCGTGGAGGTTTCGCGCAGCACCCTGCGCTCCGCCTCGACCCCGCGCCTGCACCTCGCTGCTGAACAACTGGACGGCCTGGGCTTCGTCGAGATCATGCTCGCCGACGACAACGGAGTAGTCGAATCACTTGCCACCGACGTCGTGCGCGTCGAGGTGACCGGAGGCGGTCACCTCGCCGCGCTCGGGAGCGCAGCGCCCTCCACGACGGAGCAGTTCACCGACGCCGAGCACTCGACCTGGCGCGGGCGGGCGCTCGCGATCGTGCGCGCGGACGACGCGGGCGGCGACATCCACGTGACAGTCACGACCGCCACCCACGGTACAGCGAGCGTCACGCTCGCCTCGGCCGAGGTGCACGCGCACTGACCGCTGACGGCTCCGGGGTTCGTCCATGGCCCCGGAGCCGTCGAAGCGACCAGCGGCGTTAACCAACATCTGTCAAGATCGGGGAATGCTCTCGTCGCTTCCCATCCTTGACCTGTCCAACCCCGACGCGGAGGACTTCCGTCGCCAGTTGCGCGAGGTCACCCACGAGGTCGGATTCTTCTACCTCGTCGGCCACGGCATCGACCCGAAGCTCGTCGACGACGTGCTCGACGTGTCCCGCCGCTTCTTCGACCTGCCCGAGGCCGACAAGCTCGCGATCGAGAACACGCTGAGCCCGCAGTTCCGTGGCTACACGCGCGTCGGCAAGGAGCTCACCGCGGGCGACATCGACTGGCGCGAGCAGATCGACATCGGCGAGGAGCGCCCCGCGATCGAGCGTGGCGAGGGTGTCGCCGACTACTGGCGCCTCGAAGGCCCGAACCTGTGGCCCGCAGCTCTGCCCGAGCTCGAGACGACGATGAACCGCTGGAGCACCGAGCTCAACGCCCTCGCGCTCCGCCTTCTGCGCACCTGGGCTGTCGCCCTCGGCGTGGACGAGGATGTCTTCGACCCGGCGTTCGCCGAGCGCCCCTTCTCGCTCATCAAGATCGTGCGTTACCCCGGCGAGACCGACACGGTCGAGAAGCAGGGGGTGGGCGCGCACCGGGACGGCGGAGTCCTCACGCTGCTTCTCGTCGAACCCGGCAAGGGCGGACTGCAGGTCGAGCATGAGGGCGAGTGGATCGACGCGCCATCCATCCCCGGTGCTTTTGTCGTCAACATCGGCGAAATGCTCGAGCTCGCTACCGACGGCTACCTCAAGGCGACCCTGCACCGCGTGCAGTCGCCGAAGATCGGCACCGACCGCATCTCTGTGCCGTTCTTCTTCAACCCTGCGCTCGACGCGACGATGCCGCAGCTCGACATTGCCCCCGAGCTGAAGGCCGAGGCGCGCGGGCTCTCGGTCGACCCGAACAACAGCCCCATTCTCGAGACCTACGGGGACAACGCGCTGCGCTACCGCCTGCGCGCGCACCCCAACGTCGCCGAGGTGCACCACACCGATCTGATCGGCTAGCGGGACCAAAGCCCCTCGCTCATTGCGGGCGATCACGACATGATGGGCGCATGGCTGTCATCGAGAACTCCAAGATCGCGATCGTCGGTGCCGGCGCTGTCGGCACCTCGCTCGCCTACGCCGCACTGCTCCGTGAGAGCGCGCGAGAGATAGCGCTCTACGACATCCGAGCCGAGAAGGTCGAGGCCGAGGTGCTCGACCTCGCCCACGGCACGGCCTTCACCGGAGCGAGCCGCATCACCGGCGGCGCCGATCTCGGCGTCGTGCACGATGCCAACGTCGTCATCATCACTGCAGGTGCCAAGCAGGAGCCGGGGCAGTCGCGCCTCGACCTGGCCGGCGCCAACGTGGAGATCCTGCGGTCGCTCATGCCCGCACTCGTCGAGCAGGCACCCGACGCGGTGTTCGTGCTCGTGACCAACCCGTGCGATGTGCTCACCGTTGCCGCGCGACAGTTCGGCGGGCTCCCGGCATCCCGCGTCTTCTCGTCGGGCACGGTGCTCGACACCTCCCGCCTGCGCTGGCTCCTCGCCGAGCGCGCCGGGGTTGCGACCTCGAGCGTGCACGCGATGATCGTGGGGGAGCACGGCGACACCGAGTTTCCGTTGTGGTCGCAGAGCCGCATCGGGCCGATCCCGATCCGCGAGTGGACCGCGACCGGCCGCCCGCCGATCGACCAACCCGAACTCGACCGCATCGCCGACGACGTCATGCACGCCGCCTACCGCGTCATCGCGGGAAAGGGCGCGACCAACTATGCGATCGGCGTCACCGGTGCGCGCATCGCTGAGGCGATCCTGCGGGATGAACGCGCCATCCTCCCGGTGAGCTCGATCCTCGACGGGTACCTCGGCGTCTCGGGGGTGGCACTCTCGGTCCCCACCATCGTGGACTCCTCGGGCATCGCCGAGGTGCTGCACGTGCCCTTCGACGACGACGAGCAGCGCCGGTTGCACGAGTCGGCAGAGGTGGTGGCGAGCGCCATCCGTTCGCTCAACCTGTAGCGCGACCCAACGCCTCGAACGGAGCGAGCGGCACGACGCCGTCGAGCTCGGTCGCGAATGCGGTGTCGACAGTGACGAACGCGTCGGCCTGCAACTCGGCAACCGCGACGTACTCTGCGCGCGCGGTGTCGTTCCAGCCGAGTCGGGTCGCGACCTTCCACGCCGTTGCACGCGAGACGCGGTCGCCGAGCAGTCGGATCTTCATGGTGGTGATTCCGTCGAGGATGCCGCGGGCCTCCCTCTCGCCGAGGCCGCCGCCGCGCACCTCACGGTAGAGGGTCGAGAGCGCGTCGGAGTGCAGGGACTTGGGCGCGACGAGCTGATGCGAGGGATGCACCACCACGTCCTCCCGCACGATGCGGATGGCCGTCGCGGCATCGATGGCGTAACGAGTCATGAGGGCATTGTGCGCCGCGGCGCTGACATTGTCAGCCCTGCGCAGTAGCGTCAGACCATGGTTGAACAGATTTCGGATTCTGACTTCTCCTCCGCCGAGGGCGTCGACGACTGGCGCGTGCTGTTCTGGGGCGCCAAGACGCTTTTTCGCACCGGCGACTTCGCGACGGGTGCCCGCCTGGTGGCCGCAATCGCGGAGCACGCCGCCGAGCTCGGCCATGATCCGCTCGTCGACCTCCGCGACGACACGGTCACGGTGCAGGTCATCACGATCGGCGTCGGGCTGAGCGACCTTGACCTCGAGCTGGCCCGCCGCATCTCGGTCTCCGCCGCGTCGCTGGGCATCCCGGCCGACCCGTCGAAGGTGCAGCACGTGCAGGTCGCTTTCGATGCCGCCGACCAGCAGGGCGTGCTCGAGTTCTGGCGTGCCGCCCTCGGCTACGTGCAGGTCTCGCAGTCCGACATCGTCGAGCCCAACCTCATCGGCCCCACGTTCAGCTTCGCCGAGAAGCAGTACGAGTCTCCGCGCAACCGCATCCACGTGGATGTCTCGCTTCCGCACGATCAGGCGCAGGCGCGTGTCGACGCCATCCTCGCTGCCGGGGGCAGGCTCCTCGGTGACCGCAACGCGCCAGCCTGGTGGTCGCTCGTCGACGCCGAGGGCAATGTCGTCGACATCGCAACCTGGCAGGGGCGCGAGTAGGCGCCTAGCGTGTAGATCCGCGCACTGACGCGATCGCCTCTGCGAGGTGTTCGGTCAAGGGTCGGGGGTCGTCGAGCCAGCGGTCGACCGCGACCGTGAACACCGTGATCGCGATCTGTGCGCTCACCGTCGCCTCGAGCTCGCCCAGGCCGCGCTCGCGAAAGCCCGCGGTGGCGGCATCCACGAGTACTGAGTTCTTCCTCATCTCCCTCTCGCGCAGGCCGTCGTCGGAATTCACCACCGAGCGGCGCACGCGCAGGTAGTCGCGGTGCTCGGAGAGGCGCGTCGTGGCGACGATGTCGAGCGCGTGCGCGATGACCTCCATCGGAGTCGCATCCGCCGGCGCATCGGACATCGTGCTCCGCACGACGGAGGGGAGCTCCTCTTCCAGGGAGAAGAGCACCTCCCGCTTGTCGGGGAAGTGGCGGAAGAACGTGCGGGTGGTGAGTTCGGCGCGAGCCGTGATCTCGGGAACGGTGGTCGCGCCGTATCCCTGCTCGAGAAAGAGTTCGAGGGCTGCGCGCTCGAGACGCGCACGCGGATTGGGCTGCCATCGACTCACACGTTCAGCATAACTGATGACACGACGTGTCATGCTGCGCTAATGTGATGACACGCAATGCCATCGAACTCTTGAGGACCCATGTCGAATACCACCGCTCCCTCCAACTCGGCCGTCTGGATTCCGTCCAGCCGTCACGACCTCGTCGTCGGACCCGCGCCCTACACCCGCCCCGGCGTCGGCCAGCTGGTCGTTCGCAACCACGCGCTCGCGATCAACCCCGTCGACCGCTACAAGCAACTCGGAGGCAATGCGCTGTACTCGTGGGTGAAGTATCCGTTCGTCCTCGGCTCGGATCTCGCGGGTGAGGTCGTCGAAGTTGGCGATGGTGTCACCCGATTCTCCGTCGGCGATCGAGTCATCGCTCACGCCGTCGGCGTCGAGAAGGTCAGCAACAGCCCCGCCGAGGGAGCGTTTCAGGAGTACTCGGTCGTGCGCGCCCGCTTGACGGCCGTGATTCCCGAGTCCCTGCCCTACGAGCGCGCCGTCGTGCTTCCGCTTGCCGTGTCGACTGCGGCCTGCGGATTGTTCCAGAAAGACCAGCTCGGCCTCGAGTACCCGTCACTCGACCCGGCTCCCCAGAATGCGTGGCTGCTCGTCTGGGGCGGATCCACGAGCGTCGGCAGCAACGCGATCCAGTTGGCTGTCGCCGCCGGCTATCACGTCATCACTACGGCGTCCCCGCGCAACTTCGACTACGTGAGGCAGCTCGGCGCGAGTCTCGTCGTCGACTACGCGAGTCCGACGGCCGTCGCCGAGATCATCGACGCGATGCGCGGCAAGACGATGGCTGGTGCGCTCGCGGTCGCGACCGGTTCAGCGGGCGCGTGTCTCGAAGTCGTCACCGCGAGTGAGGGTTCGCGGTTCGTCTCGGTGGCCACTGGCGGGGTCAGCTTCGACGAGCTCGACCGCGACAAGGGGATGGGATGGCAGCTGCCATGGTTCGGGCTCCGGCTCGTCGCATCCACGATGCCGTTGATGGTGAGGGCCGCGATGCGCCGCGCCCAGGTGAAGTTCATCTGGGGAAGCTCCCTGCTCGGCAACGAGGTGAGCACGAAACTGTATGGCGAGTACCTGCCTGCGGCGCTCGCGGCGGGCCGGTACCTGGCGGCGCCCGAGCCGCACGTGGTCGGGCACGGTCTGGACGTCGTGCAGCGGGCGTTCGATGTGCAGGCGGCGGGTGTGTCGGCGCGCAAGGTCGTGGTCACTCTCTAGCTGCGCGGACGGCAGCACGCGGCTAGGCTGGCAGCGTGTTCCATTCCCGCTCGTTCGCTACGCCTCCGCGGCGTCAGGAGGTCGTCGACGGCTCATCCGTCGGCGCGAGATAGCTCCTGCCCCGAACCGACCCCGCCCTTTCGGCGGGGAGCGGCACTGTGTCGACGCCTTGTCCACGTGCCGCGAGTAGCGTGCCCATTCGTGGGCGTTATCGAACTGGAGAACACCCATGCTCTCGATCACCGAGGCAACAATCCGCGCAGCGTTCGTCAATGCGTCGCGCAAAGAGACATCTGACATCACCCTTCCGGCCGGCTTCGCCGACATCGACTGGGACAAGCTCGACTACCTGGGCTGGCGCGACCCGAAGGTCGCGCGCCGGGCGTACATCGTCGCTCCCACTGCCAACGGCGTGATCGGCGTCATGCTGCGGCAAGCCGAGGCTGGTCCGCGAACCCGGGCGCAGTGCTCGTGGTGTCAGGACATCCATCTGCCCAACGACGTCGTGTTCTACGCGGCGAAGCGGGCGGGTGCCGCAGGGCGCAAGGGCGACACCCTGGCGACTCTGATCTGCCAGGACTTCGAGTGCTCGAAGAACGTGCGCAAGCTTCCGCCGATGGCCTACATCGGGTTCGACGCGGAGGCCGCGCGCCTCGAGCGCATCGCGACACTGCAGGAGCGTGCAGCGGCTTTTGCGACCCTGGTGGCAACCGACGCTTGACCTGACACCAGAGTGGTGTCATAGTGGTGTCATGGATCTGGACCGCTACGTCATCGACCTCCGCCGACAGCTCGCCACGGCAGCTGAGAGCGGGGGAGACGAGACGCGCGCGCTCGCTGAGCGCCTGAGCGCCTCCCTCGACGCAGCCACCCGGCTCGTCCTGCTGGAGGCGCTCAGCGACGCCGCCACCGAGATCACTCGCGAGCTTGCTCCCGGGTCGGTCGAGGTGCGGCTGCGCGGGCGCGACCCGGAGTTCGCCGTCACGCGTGGCGTCGAACCCGAGTTCGCCGAGATCCCGGCGAGTGAACCCGTGCCGGTGGACGACACCGAGACCGGAACCACCCGCACCACACTTCGACTGCCCGACCACCTCAAGTCCCGCGTCGAACAGGCGGCAGCCGACGACGGCCTGTCGCTCAACACCTGGCTGGTGCGCGCCATCGCAACAGCTCTCGAACCCAAGAGTCGCCGTTCTTCCCAGCGCGAAGTGCGCGGCGGCGACACCTATACCGGCTGGGTGCGTTAGCCCCCGAGCCATCCCTTCACCTCCGCGGCGACGCGGAGTCGATGAGTCACGCCTACAAGGAGCACAACCATGCCTGTTTTTGAGACCCCGAACGCGGTCACGCTCAGCGTCGACGTTCCGATGGGATACGTCGAGATTGCTGCGAGCGACCGCCCCGACACCGTCGTCGAGGTGACCCCGAGCAACCCCAAGCGCTCTGGCGACGTCCAGCTCGCGAGCGAGGCGACAGTCACCTTCGCCGACAACACGATCACGGTGCGCGTGCCCAAGAAGCTCTCGCTGTTCGGCCCTGGCGACTCGGTCGGCGTGCGCGTGGCGCTTCCGACCGGCTCCGCGGTGACGGTGGATGCCGCCTACGCCACGGTCCGCACCACCGGCGAGCTCGGCGCCAGTCGCGTGAGTTCCGCGTACGGAGCAGTCACGCTGCAGCACACTGCCTCGCTCACCCTCAACTCCGCCCACGGCGAGGTCGACGTGCACCGGGTTGCCGGCGACCTCGACGCGACCACCGGCCACGGCCGCCTCCGCGTCGACCGCGTCGACGGTGAGGCGCGGATCAAGGGCTCCTACGGCGACATCGGCCTCGGCACGGTGGGCGGCGTGATCGACGCGCGCACCTCGGGCGGAGTGAGCGTCGACCTCGCGGGAGCGGACGTCTCGATCCGCTCGGCCCACGGGGCCATCCAGGTGCGCGAGGTGAGCGGAGGCTCTGTGCGGCTCGAGAACGCGAACGCGCTCGTGCAGGTCGGGGTTCCGGCCGGCATGGCGGCGTGGGTCGACGCGGCGTCGCAGCACGCGGCGGTACGCAACGAGCTCACCGCGGAGCCCGGCCCTCAAGCCGACGACCGCACGGTCGAGTTGCGCCTGCGCAACAACTACGGCGACATCATCATCCACCGCGCACTTTCGCGCTGATCAACTGAAGGAGACAGCAATGACCATGGCCATCACGGCCCGCGGGCTTCGCAAGAGCTTCAAGGCGCAGACAGTGCTCGACGGCATCGACCTCGATGTCGCACAGGGGAGCGTCTTCGCGCTCCTTGGACCGAATGGCGCGGGCAAGACGACGACAGTGCAGATTCTGTCGACGCTGCTCGCCCCCGACGCCGGCACGGTGTCGGTCGGCGGGCACGATCTCGCGACCGACTCTGACGGCATCCGTTCCGTCATCGGCGTGACCGGGCAGTTCTCGGCCGTCGACCAGTTCCTCACCGGCGAGGAGAACCTCATGCTCATGGGGCGACTACGGCATCTCGGAGCGCGCACCTCGAAGCAGCGCACGGCGGAGCTGCTCGAGCAGTTCGACCTCGTGGATGCGGCGCGCAAACCGCTCGCGCAGTACTCGGGTGGAATGCGCCGTCGACTCGACCTCGCGATGACCCTCGTCGGCAGCCCGAGCGTGATCTTTCTCGACGAACCGACCACGGGTCTCGACCCGCGCTCGCGTCACACCATGTGGGACATCGTGCGGGGGCTCGTGGCCGACGGTGTCACGATCTTTCTCACGACCCAGTACCTCGACGAGGCCGACCAGCTCGCGTCCCAGGTCGCGGTGCTCGACGGTGGCCGCATCGTCGCGAGTGGGTCGCCCGAGGAGCTCAAACGCCGCATTCCCGGCGGGCATGTCGCCCTGACCTTCGCGACGCCGACAGAGCTGGGCGCGGCGGCGAACCTGCTGAGCACGCCGGCGGATGACACGGGCCTCACGCTCCGCGTGCCCGTCGAGCTCGGCGAGGTCGACACCGTGCGTTCGGTGCTCTCCCGCCTCGACGGTGCGAGCATCCCGCTCGACGGTCTCAGCATCCACACGCCGGATCTCGACGACGTGTTCTTCGCCCTCACCGGGCATGCCACCACGACCAGTGAAAGGACTGACTCATGACCACCATCGCCCACGTCACATCCGATTCGGCGACGATGTTGCGCCGCAACCTCATTCACGGCATTCGCTACCCCGCGCTCCTGGTGTTTCTCATCGGTGCACCGGTCGTGTTCCTGCTGCTGTTCGTCTACGTCTTCGGTGGCACCCTCGGTGCCGGACTCCCCGGAGTCACCGGAGGCGGCACCACGGACTACCTCGCCTACGTCGTGCCCGGCATCCTCCTCATCACGATCGGCGGCGGCGTGCCGCAGAACGCGGCGCTCAGCGTCGCGATGGACATGAAGGAGGGGATCGTCGCGCGGTTCCGCACGATGGACATCTCCCGCACGGCGGTGCTCGCGGGCCACGTCTACGGCTCCGTCATCCAGGGACTCGTCGCGGGCGTCGTCGTGACCGGTGTCGCCCTGCTGCTCGGGTTGCGGCCGACAGCGGGTCCACTCGAGTGGCTCGGGGTGGTCGGGGTGCTCACGATCATCGCGATCGCCCTCTCCTGGCTCGGGGTCGCGATGGGCATGGCGTCGAACAGCGTGGAGAACGCCTCCAACTACCCGACGATCATCATGCTCCTCCCGCTGCTCGGTTCGGGATTTGTGCCGACCGCGTCGATGCCGACCTGGTTGCAGGGCTTCGCGGAGTACCAGCCCTTCACGGCTTTCATCGAGACGGTGCGCGGGCTGCTCTTCGGCACCGAGATCGGCAACTACTGGTGGCTCACGCTCGGCTGGTCGATCGTGATCACGATCGTCGGCTACCTCTGGGCGCGCGGTCTGTACCTGCGCCGCTCCCTCGGCTAACCCCGCTTGAGGTTCAGCCACCCGGCGAAGTCGTCGATTTGCTCATCGACGGCTCGCCGGGTTGCTGCGTCGAAGGGCTCGTCTTCGTGCACGCGGTGCACGATGAAGCGGCCAGCGTCGTGGTCGGATCGCGCATCGACCTTTCCGACGAGGCGATCGCCGTGCAGGATCGGCAGCGCGAATTGCCCCCAGATTCTGGTGCGGGCTGGCTTGTACATCTCGAGCGCGTAGTCGAACTCGAAGAGCCTGCCCACCCGTAGCGGGTCGGTCATGAGCCGGTCGAAGGGGGAGAGCAGCGTTGTGCGGCCCTCGAATTGCTGGTCGAGTTGCGCGGGGTCGACGCGCCACTTGCCGGGTACGCCCTCGATCGTGGCGGCTTCGCCGACTGTAGCGAGGCCGTGGAGCTCCGTCGGCGCGACCGCGATGCTGTCGCGCATGATGCCGCAGGCGCCGAGCAGCTTCTCGCTGCGGATGACCCGTGCCTCATCGATCGGCACCTCGGGCACCTCTTCGTACACGCGCTCTGCGAGGTCCCAGACGCGGAGCCGACCCGCGCGCCCGACGACCGCGAGCTTGCCGCTCATGTGCAGCAGTTCGAGCATCTGGGTGACGTTGCGGTTGTTGGTCCACCCGGTCGACGGCCAGGGCACCACAGCATCGTCGGGGATGTCGCGCGAGGTCAGTGGGCCGTCATCGCCGATACGGTCGAGGATGCTCTGAGCAAAGTCTGCGTTGTCGTCGACCCATCCGCTGCCGCCGGCCCGCGAGAGCCACGTGCGCATTCCGGCGAGGTAGAGGCCGAGGTCGGACATCGGGCGCAGCATCCATCCGCGTTCGAATAGCAGCCCGTGGTTGATCGTGGTAGTCAGGTCGGAGGGGCGGTACGAGGAGCCGAGCCGGGACCAGAGCGCATGGTCGGCCGCGGGGGCGACGGTCGGGGTGAGCTCAACGCGGAGCATCGCGACCTGCTGCACAGCGCCGATGACGTCGTCGGGGCGGTTCGCATCGAGCCCGGCTGCGCGCACGGCGATCCGGCGAGCCTGCTCGCGGGTGAGGCTGTGCGCTGCCATGGGGATACGGTACCGCCGGGCGGTGACAACGCGCTCTTTGCACTCCTGCCTAGAAAGTGCAATACTGCACTTTATGACTGATAGTGCAACATTGAGCAAGGCGGAGCAGCGCAAGCAGCAGACCTCATTCCGCCTGTCCTCGGTGTGCCGTCGGCTGACCGCAGAACGCGGTCTCAGTGGATTCACCATTGAAGAGGTGTGCGACGAGGTCGGCGTATCCCGTCGCACGTTCTTCAACTACTTTCCGTCTAAAGAAGAGGCGGTGCTCGGAGTCAACGAAGACGAGGAGATGCAGCTCATCAGCGCCCGGTTCCTTGAGCGCGGCTCCCGCGGCTGGGAAGTGGTGCTCGACGACCTGGTCGAGCTCGTCGGCGAGTACGTGCAGTCCGTCGGACCCAACGTCGACGATCACCTCGAGATCATCCGCATCATGGAGCGTGAGCCCAAGCTGTTCGCGCGCTTCATCGGCGCAGGGCGCGAGCGTGAGGCAGAGATCATGGCGCTCGTCGCCACGCGGGAGGGCGTCGCAGTTGATGACCCGCACGCGCAAGCGGTAGTCGGCATCCTGTCGACGGCCATGCGTTCGTCGGTCGAGCAGCTGCTCAAGCCGGGCGGATCCGAACACTTTGGCACAGCACTCCGCGACTCCCTCACCGCCATTCGTGCGGTGCTGGCACTTCCTACGCCGAGAAAGGCACAGCAGTGACATCCACGTCCACCACAACCGAGGGGCCCCTGCTCCTCACCAAGCGCCGCATCTGGATCATCTTCGGCGCCCTCATCGCGGGCATGCTCCTGTCGAGCCTCGACCAGACCATCGTCTCGACCGCGATGCCCACGATCGTCGGCCAGCTCGGCGGCGTCGAGCACCAGGTCTGGCTCACGACCGCGTACCTCCTGGCCACGACCATCGTCATGCCGGTCTACGGCAAGTTCGGTGACGTGCTGGGGCGCCGCAACCTCTTCCTCGTCGCTATCGCACTGTTCACGATCGCCTCGATTGGATGCGCCTTCGCCGGCGACTTCACGCAGCTCATCATCTGGCGCGCCGTTCAGGGGCTCGGCGGCGGCGGACTCATGATCCTCTCGCAGGCCATCATCGCCGACATCGTTCCCGCCTCCGAGCGCGGAAAGTACCTCGGCCCGCTCGGCGCCGTGTTCGGTCTCTCTGCGATCGGTGGCCCGCTCCTCGGTGGCTTCTTCGTCGACCACCTCACCTGGCAGTGGGCGTTCTACATCAACATCCCGGTGGGAATCGCTGCGTTCGCGATCGCCTGGTTCACCCTCAAGCTGCCGAACAAGAAGGCCACGGCGCCGATTGACATTCTCGGCGTCATCTTCCTGTCGGCCTTCACCACGTGCCTCATCTTCTTCACCGACTTCGGTGGCGACGCCGAGCACGGCTGGGACTCCATCGTCACCTGGATGTTCGGCATCGGCATGCTCGCCGCAGCCCTGCTCTTCGTGCTCGTCGAATCGAAGGCGAAAGACCCGATCATCCCGCTCTCGCTGTTCAAGAACCGCACCTTCGTCAACGCGACGCTCATCGGACTCACGCTCGGCCTCGGCATGTTCTCGGCGATCGGCTTCGTTCCGACGTTCCTGCAGATGTCGTCGGGAACCTCCGCGGCGGCATCCGGTCTCCTCATGATCCCGATGATGGTCGGACTCATCGGAACCTCGATCGCCTCGGGCATCGCGATCACCAGGACCGGCAAGTACAAGCTGTTCCCGATCCTCGGAACCCTCATCACCGCAGCGGCGATGATCGCGTTCACGACGCTCAGCGCCGACACCCCGATCTGGCTGATCTGCGTCTTCCTGTTCTTCTTCGGCGCAGGGCTCGGCCTCATCATGCAGGTCGTGGTTCTCGTCTCGCAGAACTCGGTCAACCCGTCGATGATCGGTACCGCGACAAGCACGAACAACTACTTCCGTGAGGTTGGCGCCTCGCTCGGCGTCGCGGTGTTCGGCACGATCTTCACCACGCGGCTCACCGCCAACCTGACCGAGGTGTTCACGAGTGCGGGTGCCAGCCCGGGGGATGCCGCGAACGCGACGAGCACTCTCGATCCGCAGACCCTCGCGACCCTTCCCGACGCCGTGCGCGACGGCATCGTGACGGCCTACGCCGACGCCCTGGCCCCGGTGTTCTGGTACCTCCTGCCGTTCATCGCGCTCGCCTTCATCCTGTCGCTCTTTCTCAAGCAGATCCCGCTCTCGGATGTCGCGGGGCTCGTCGCCCGCGGCGAGGCGATCGGTGGCGACGAAGCAGAGGCTCTCGAGGCGGCGCAGCGCTCGCACGCCCCCGCGAAGGAGACCGAGCCGTCTGCTGGTGCCGACGCTGCGGAGGAGTCACACTCTAAGTAGCACCCGAGAGAGGCCCTTGTGAGTTTCAGGAGAACCGCGGAGAGGCTGCGCGAGTCCGCCGCCCGCCTTGTCGCCAACCCGATCATCCTCGACGGAGACGCCGAAGAGCTGGTCGAGGTTCTGCGACAGGGCGCGCGGGCGGCCGGCATCGCGATCGCGTCGGATCCGCACGAGGGTGAGCTCGGGCCGGCTGGCGTCGTGGTTCTCGCCATCGAGGGCGAGGGGCGGCGGTCATCCATTCGCAAGGCGTTTGAGATGCTCACGGAGTACGAACCGCACATCGATGACGAGGCCGTGCGCATCGTCATCGTGCAGAGCGATCGGTCGCGCAACGCGCCGGAGCGCCTTCAGCGCATCCTGGGCGACGAGATCCTCTACCAGGTGACACTCGCCCTGCCGGGGCAGAAGAAGCTCGAGCGCCGCCGGTCGACCCGCCTCGGTTGGGGGCTGCTCGCCCTCGACGCTGCGGGCCTGCGGGTGGTGCGTTTCAGCTAGGCGCACTCCCAGCAACAGCGCGCATACTGGCTTTGTCAACTTAGTTGACTTTTACCCCGCGCGAGGCGCAGACTCTGAGCCGTACCGCACCACACCGTCGTGAAAGGAACGACCATGGCCAAGACAGACAAGCCGCTCACCGCGAAATCCTCAGTGGGGGACTGGCTCAAGCACCCCGACGGCGGACCGCTGCTGCGCGGCCTGCTCGCACAGGGCGGACAGGACGAGAGCGCCCTCAAGCCCGTGCGCCTCTTCTCGCTGCAGCGCCTCGTCGCTCTCAGCCAGGGCAAGTTTCCGCAGGAAGCCGTCGACGCGATGGTCGCGCAGGTCAACGGCGGCGTTGTTCCCGTCGACGAGGACGACGACGCTGTCGACCCCACTGTCTGGGTCGAGCGAATCACTCCCGGCCGCTTCGACGGCAAAACGGTCATCGTGACCGGTGCCGGCTCCGGAATCGGCCGCGCCACGGCGTCCCGCATCGCGCGCGAGGGCGGTACGGTTGTCGCCGTCGACATCGCCGCCGATCGCCTCACCGAGCTCGCCGCAGAGTTCGACACCGTCGTCACTGTCGCCGGTGACATCACCAAGTCCGACGACGTCGCCAAGATCGTCGCGGCAGCGAACGGCCGCATCGACGGCCTCGCCAACGTCGCGGGAATCATGGACGACATGACCCCGCTGCACGAGGTCAGTGACGCGGTCTGGGAGCGCGTCTTCGCGGTCAACGTCGATGGGATGTTCCACCTCACCCGCGCCGTGCTTCCGCTCATGCTCGAAGCCGGTGTCGGGTCGATCGTCAACGTCGCCTCGGAGGCGGCCCTCCGTGGATCCGCAGCGGGCCTCGCCTACACCGCGTCGAAGCACGCCGTGGTCGGCATCACCAAGAGCTCCGCGTTCATGTACGCCGCCAACGGCATTCGCGTGAACGCCGTGGCTCCGGGGCCGGTCGCCACCAACATCCAGGCGAACTTCGCCTCGGAGCTCGGCCAGTCGCGCCTCGGACCCGTCATGCAGACGATCCCACCGGTCGCGGAGTCGGCCCAGCTCGCGGCATCCATCACCTTCCTGCTCAGCGACGACGGCACCAACATCACCGGTGTCGTGCTTGCCTCAGACGGTGGCTGGTCGGCCCAGTAGGAGCCCCCGGAAAAACTACGGCGTGATCAGGCTCTGGAGCAGCGCGCCATAGCGCTGCACGAGTTCCTGTTGGTCGGCGGCGAGAAGTTGCTCGTCGCCGACCACCCACAGGCTGTAGAGCATTCCGCCGACGAGGGCTGCCGCGAGCCGCGCGCGGAGTTCCGCATCGTCGCCGGTGAGCCGTGACAGCAGCGGCGCGACGAATTGGCGCTCGTGCGCATCGCGCAGGTGCGAGCCGACGCCTTCGCTGTCGCTCGCGCGCATGAGGGCGAGAAAGATGCTGCGTGTCTGCTCCTGGGCGCTGAGCAACTGGCTGATGAACTCCTCGCCGAGGGTCTCGATCGGCCCGTCGATCGGCGAGAGGTGGTCGACCTGCATAGTCTCGAGAAAGAGCAGTTCTTTCGAACCGAAGTAGCGGATGACGAGGGCAGGATCCACGCCCGCCGCTGACGCGATGTCTCGCACCGGGGTTCCCGCGAAGCCGCGCTCGAGAAACAGGGCGTGCGCAGCCGTGAAGATCTCTTCGCGGGTCGCCGCCTTGCCGTTGCGCGTAGTCATCTGTAGCAGCGTAGCCCGCTTCATCCATTCGGCAGCGGGTCGGCTACCGTCGCATCCAGGTCACCCTTGAATCGGGTCTCGAGGCCTCGGTGTACGTGCCGCGCTGATCCGGCCGCTCGTACGATAGACGGATGCCTTCCACCGAACCCCTCTCCTCCACAGCCCTTGAGTTCGTGAAGGAGTACCACCTCGCAACGCTCTCAACGCTCGATGCTTCGGGTGCACCCCATGTGGTGGCCGTGGGCTTCACCTATCGCGACGGCGTCGCGCGCATCATCACCGGCAGCGGCACACAGAAGACCGTGAACATTGAGCGCGATGGCCGCGTCGCTATCTCCCAGGTGGATGGCGTGCGCTGGCTCACTCTGCGCGGGCGCGCCCGTATCGCGACCGATGCTGCGTCTGTTGCCACCGGTGTCGAGCTCTACGCCCAGCGCTACCGCCAGCCCCGCGAGAACCCGACCCGCGTTGTCATCGAGGTCGAGGTCGAGAGCGTGCTCGGGTCGAGCGGCATGAAGGCCGAGCTTTAGTTACGGCTTAGCGTCGGTAGGCGGCCACGAACAACTCTCCGCGGATGTCGCTGAGCCGCTCGTCGAGCGCGGCGACGAGCTTTGACGGCCCGACACCGACGACGTCGTATGGGCCGAGCGGTTGGAGCTTGCCCATCCGGAGTCGCACGATCTCCCACCCGGCCGCGCGCAGGAGGCGATCCTTGCGACGGTCGACCTCCTCGCGCCGCCCGACGTGCTCGAGTCCGTGCCGCCCGATCGTGTCGTACTCAATCGCCACGCGAACCTCGGCCAGGGCGAAGTCGGGCCACACCTCCTCGTGGTTGAAGAACGCGCGCGCGACCTTGACGGCGTTGAGCGAGAGGTCGACGTCGTAGAACTCGCCGATCCGCTGCCGCAGTTCGGCCTCGGCGGCGGACGCGGGCTTCGGTGCCCACGGGCTACGGAAAGCCTCACCGACAGCGAACCGATCGGCCGCCGCTGCCGCGTTGGTGCAGACCCTGCACTGACGTCCACCGAGCATGCGCTCCACCGAGGCCTCCCAGGCGGGATGCCGCCGAGCGCACATCCAGCGGAACCTGCGACCCGCACTCGTGGCGATCGCGAGTTCGGCGCGCTGCGACGGAAGCACGAGCTCGAGCAACTGCTCCCGGGTGACGGGGGACGAGTCGAGTCGGCAGCACAGCGGGCAGCGCGGCTCGTCGGGCGCCTCAACCCGACGAGGGTCACGGGGATGCCCGCAGCTCGGGTAGAGGCCGGCGTCGGGGACATCCACCCGAGGCGTTCGCATGGGTTGGTGCACCGCGAGGCGTGCGCACTCCGGACACCAGCTCGACCGGCGGCGCTCGCCACCTGGGCGGCTGCGCTGCTCCTCGGGCGTGGCGACGAAGCGGTGGCCGACGTCGCACTCCCAGACGAGGTAGACCTCGGCCGCGGGCGGGATTTGGGTGAGGGTGATCTCGGAGTTGAACTCCGGGTGGTACTGGCGGATGAGCACGGGGTACCGTTCCCAATCGCTGCGGTAGGTGCCGATCGGGTAGGGCATGGCCGTGCCCTTCGACCACTGTCGCCTGGCCCACCAGGTTCCTACGCTCTCGGGCACCGTTCGCTCCTTCTTGCTGGAACGCTAAGCGCAGGCACCGACACTAGCCGTGCAGCGCGATCTCACGACTCCTCCACAGGGCGTAGTCGTCCCACGGGTCCACATTCGGGTTGAGCGCAGCGATGTGGGCTTTCAGATCTCCTCGCAATTCGAACCATTCGGTGTGGTCGAAGCGATAGGTAGCGAAATCGGCATGACGACGCTGCTCGAGCGCGCGACCGCCGCGCTCGAAGGCGAGCAGTTCATCGTGCTTGAGCTGCGTCAGGCGCTGGCGCGGATTGCCGGAGGTGCCGATCTTCACTCGGTCGCCGAAGCGCAGGTAGTAGACGACGTCCACGTGCGGTTGCACCGAACCTCCGTCGGGTAGGTCGCCCACGCGCCACTCGCAGCGGGCGCAGATCCAGCCGCTCGGGTAGCGCACGCCCACCCTCGACCCACACGCGATGCACGCCGAGGGGAGGATGTCGGTGACGCCGACCTCGCGGGACATCCAGTCGTAGGCGGCAAGCAGATGGGTTGTGCACAGGTTGAGTTCGGCGCCCGGCTCGACGGGCCGGTCGCAGGCCGCGCCACCGAGGATGATGCCGCAACGCGGTGTGGACATGGGGTGCTCCTGTTCGATGGAGCAGCCGGCCCTGCGGTTCAACGATAGAACGCCGATAGCGGCGGAACAACCTCGGCGTGACGCGGCCGCCTCTGCGCAGTGCCCTGTGCGCCGTGCGCTGTGTGCCGTGTGCTGTGTGCTTGCGCGATGCGGGTACCGTTCTCGAGCGCACCGGTGCCCTGCACGCCAAGAAAGCACATCCGTGAAACTCACCCGTCAGTTCGTGCTGACCTCAGCACGAACTGAGGGCTGCGTTCCGAAGCTATTCGATCCTGGCAGTCGTCGCGCGGAGCCTGCACCGACAGGGTCAGTCGGCCCGGATCCTCCTCGTCACGAGGAGCCCGGCACCGACAGGGTCAGTCGGCCCGCGTCCTCCAGCGATCAGTCGAGGCTGAACAACCCCACGCGGTCGGCGAGGTACCGCTCCAGCGGCACCGTCGAACCGGACGCGAGCCGCACGTGCACAACGTCGTCGACGACGGAGAGCGGCTCCTCGATCCCCTCGAGCATCGCGAACTCGAAGTTGATGGTTTCGCCCTCGGGGAAGGGACCGCGGGCCGCTGCCCTGCGGTACTCACGCTTGAGCTCGGCCTCAGCCGAGCGATTGGTCACGGCGAGCTGCGGCTCGATCGCGCGCGTCACCTGTCCGGTCGCGTAGAGGTTGCCCTGCACATCGAGCAGCAGCACGCCGAGGCGCCACGCCCTCCCTACCGGGAGCATGCGAGGCGCGCCCCGCAGCGAGCCGATGCCGCGGCCCTCGCGCAACACGGCGAGCGACTCGTCCGCCGCCCCGATGCGCTGGAGTTCGGCGACGGTTCTCGCGAGCAACTCCTCAATCACGAAACAGTGCACCTCGCAGAGCGTCGGCCTGGTGCTCCCAGAAGTTCTGCACGACCGGTTTCTTGCCGAACAGCGCGTCGAACCCGTGAAACGCGCCCGGCACGACGAACAGCTCGCAGTCGACATCGGCGCCGGTGAGCCGGTTCGCGTAGGCGACATCCTCGTCGTAGAACAGGTCGAGCGTGCCGACGCCGATCCACGTTGGAGGGAGTCCGCGCAGGTCCTCGCGCCGCGCCGCCGCCGCGTAGGGGGACGTCGTCGCGATGCCCGGCTCGTGGCCGAGGTAGGAGGTCCAGCCGTAGCGGTTGCTCTTCGGCGTCCACACGCGCACGTTGCGGGTGTCCAGGTCGGTGCGGGTCACCGTGCGGTCGTCGAGCATCGGGTAGACCAGCAGCTGGAACGCGACATCCACCTCGCCCTTGTCGTGCGCAACGAGCACGAGGCTCGCGGCCAGCCCGCCGCCCGCACTCGCCCCGCCGACGGCGATGCGCGCCGGATCGACCCCGAGCTCAACGGCGTTCGCGGCCAGCCAGACGAGGCCCGCATACGCGTCGTCGAGGGCCGCGGGTGCGTGGTGTTCCGGCGACAGACGATAGCGAATGGATGCCACGGTGATGCCGAGAGCGCGGGCGAAGGCGATGCTCGTCCGTTCGTCCTGCTCGGGCGCGCCCTGGATGAACCCGCCACCGTGGATCCAGTAGAGCGCCGGCGCCGGGGCCCGCAGCGCGCGCGGCTGGTAGAGGCGCACGGACACGGCGGGGTGCTCGCCGGACGCAGGCACCGCGACATCCCGGATCTCGATGTCGTCGGGAGCGGCCGGAACCCGGATCGTTGCGCGACTCATGAGCTGCACGATGCGCGGACCGAAGGAGAACTGTGGAATGAAGCGGCCGATCGCGAGATCGGGATGAAAGGTGGGCACGGCTCCTCCTTGAGGCAGGGCTCCAGATGATCTGGGCTCAGAATACGCTGCGCCGCCGGGATACCCTGAACGCATGACAACCGGAGTCGAGTCAACAGCAGAGTACGACGCCTTCGGCCCGTGGATCGACGAAGTGCGCACCCCCTACGAGGTGCCGCGCCTGTTCACCCTCCACCCGATCGACTTCGCGACGACGAGGCTCGTGCTCAAGGTGCCGCGCAACATCTCACGCCGCGACGCGCACCCCACGATGGACCTCTACGACCACCTCATCATCGCGGGCGAGAGCGGACTCACGCTGCTCAGCCGTGACGGCACGATGATGCGCTCCACCTCGATGGCCTACGACCGCATCGCCGCGATCTCCGACGCTGTGTCGCTGCTCGATGCCGAGCTCACGATCGTCGGCAGCGACGGCCAGACCGTGCGATTTGCCTACAACGGCTCGGCCAATCAGTCGGTGGTTCGGCTCATCGAGTTGCTCCGCGCGCTCGTGAATCCGGGTGCCAACCCGACGATGGTTCCCGACGCGTCGAGCCCCGATAGCGGCAGCCCCGACAGTGCGAGCACCGCGCCCGTGCCTCCGCCCTCGCCGTACGTTTCGAGCGCGCCCGGCATCGACGACCTCGGCCGCGGCGACTCCGTGCTCGTCACGTGGTTCAACGAGCTCGAGCGAAAGGATGCAGCGCTCGACTTTCGCGCAGCCCACGGTCGCGCGCCCGTCGTGCCGCTTGCGGCCACGGTCAACGATTGGCTCCGGCCATCTTCGGTGAGCGGGATGCTGGTTGCTGCGTCGCCAACCGAGCTGCAGGTGATCAGCAGGCGCGCCCCCATCGTGCGACGCAGTGCCGTCGACCACTCGCGCCAGCGCACGATCGTGTTTCGCGGCGGCATCCATTCGTCTCGCAGTGCCGCGCACCCGCGCTTCGCCGGTCTCGCCGTCGTGACCCTTCAGGTCGGCTCGACGAGTGTCGAGTTCACGACCCTGCAGGGGTCTGAGGTCGAGCGAGAGCTCACTGCTGTGGCGAAGTAGCGGCGCTGCCGGGCGGCGGCGCGCTGCACGGTGGCGGCGCTGCCGGGCGGCCTCGCGGAGCCCGGTGGCGCTCGCGGAGCCTGCGCGAGGAGGCTCCGCGAGTGGGTGCGGGCTCCACGAGTTCGGTCGCAGCCCCTGAAGCCCGGGGCGCCGGATTCGCAGACACGCCCAGAAAGCACGAAAGGGCCGGAACCCCCGAGGGGATTCCGGCCCTTATCGCTCAGCCGACTACTTAGTTGAGGATGTCATCGAGACCGAGGTCACCGGTGATGTCATCGAGGAGGTCGTCGACATCCACGTCGGTCGCGTTGTCAACAATGTCGCTGACGCTGCCCGATGCGGAGTTGCCGTTGCCGGCCGAGTTGCCGTTACCAGCGGAGTTGCCGTTACCGCTGCCGTTGCCGACGGAGGTGTCGTTGCCCGACGCGACCGGAGCAGTCACATCACCGCTGAGAACGTCGCCCGTGCTCACTTCGGGTGCGACGACAACAGGCGAGCTGATGTCACCGATACCGACGATGCGGTCGAGGCTCTCAAGGATGCTGGTGTTCGTGGTCGTCCAGGTCGACTCGGTGTCGGTGCTGGTGTCCGCCATTGCGGGAGCTGCGAAGCCACCAACCAGGAGGGCAGCGGCTGCGACGCCGGTCGTACCGAGGACTGTCTTCTTCGTGATCTTGTTCATGGTGATGAACTCCTTCATTCTGTGGGCCACCGGACTCCCTGAACCAGTGAGGCTCAGTCGTTCCGGCTGCAGTGGGCTATCCGGATCCCCGCTGTGAACCGGTTTGTATACCCCACCCTCAAACGGGGGTCAGGATGTTCCCCGACCGCAGTGTTTATGCGGGGTTCGGGAGTTTCCTCAAAAATGCCTGAGTGCGCCCACCGGGTACATTGGAGGGGATGTCTATCTCACTCAACGTCTCGGCTGAAGTCGCCGACGCCCTCGCTGCCCACAAGCCCGTTGTCGCTCTCGAATCGACGATCATCTCGCACGGACTCCCGCGCCCCCGCAATCACGAGGCGGCTCTCGAGTTCGAGGAGATCCTCCGGTCGCAGGGCGTCACGCCCGCAACGATCGCCGTGCTCGACGGTGTGCCCCAGGTCGGTCTCGACGCTGAAGGCGTTCGCCGCATCGCCGAAGACGAGCTCGCTAAGGCCTCGGTGCGCGACCTGCCCATCATCGCTGCGGCCGGCTCGAGCGCTGCGACGACCGTCGCCGCGACATCCCACATCGCCGCTCTTGCCGGAGTGCGTGTCTTCGCGACGGGCGGCCTCGGTGGAGTGCACCGCGGCGCGTCGTCGACGTTCGACGAGTCGGCCGACCTCTCGACCCTCGCCGTCACCAACATCACCGTGGTGAGCGCCGGCGTCAAGTCGGTGCTCGACATCGCCGCGACCCTCGAGCGTCTCGAGACCCTGAGCATCCCGGTCGTCGGGCTCGGCACCAAGGTCTTCCCGAGTTTCTGGCTGCGCGAGAGCGAGTTCACCCTCGACTGGTCGGTCGAGAGCCCCGCGGATGTCGCGAACATCATGCTCGCGCAGGACACCCTCGGGCACGGCCAGGGCATCGTCGTCGCGAACCCGATCCCGCTCGAGCAGCAGTGGGACCCGGCGGAGCACGACCGTATCCTCACCCACGCTCTTGCACTCGCCGACGAGGCCGGGGTCACCGGCAAGGCCGTGACGCCGTTCCTCCTGCTCAAGATCGTGGAGCTCTCGGGCGGACGCAGCCTCGAGGTCAACCTCGACCTCGCGCGCAACAACGTGCGCGTCGCTGGCCAGATCGCGACAGCCTGGTCGAAACTGCATGCCTGAGGCTGAGCGCAGCATCGTCGTCTTCGGTGACATCATCGACGACGTCGTTGCTGTGCCGCGCGGCCCGATCCGCACCGACACCGACACGGTGAGCTCGATCCGGTTCCGTCCCGGCGGCTCGGCGGCCAACACGGCGAGCTGGTTGGGTTCGCTCGGCGCACCCGTGCACTTTCTCGGCATGGTGGGAGTGGATGACACGGCTCGCCACACCCTCGACCTCATGGACCACGGGGTCTGGCCGCGACTTGCGGGGCACCCCACGCTCCCGACCGGAGCCATCGTGGTGATCGTCGACGGCGAGACCCGAACGATGCTCACCGAGCGCGGCGCCAACGCTGTGCTCGACCCTGACCTCGTGACCGACGAACTGCTGTCCAGCGCCGGGATCCTGCACCTGACGGGCCACACGCTGTTCGGCATGGCCGACCCGACCCGGTTCACCGCGCTCATCGCGCGTGCTGTGGCAGCCGGAGTCCGGGTCTGCGTCGACCCGGGTTCCGCGGGCTACATCGCCGACTTCGGGGTGGAGCAGGCGCTGTCGTTCATCGAGGGGGCGAGCATCCTGGTTCCGAACCTGGAAGAGGGTCGTGCCCTCACGGGACTCACCGACCCCGTCGACGTCGCCTCGGCCCTCGCCGAGCGCTTTCCCCTCGTCGCCCTCACACTCGACACCAACGGTGTCGTCGTGGCGCGAGCGGGGGAGGAGCCGGTGACGATTCCGGCTGTGCGCACCGAGGTCGTCGATCCGACCGGAGCAGGCGACGCCTTCACCGCGGGCTTCTTGCACGGACTGTTCACGGATGCGACAGCGGAGGTGGCGGCGCGAGCGGGCGTCGAGCTGGCGTCCCGCGCCGTGTCGTTGATGGGTGCGCGGCCGCAGCGCTAGCGACACCGAGCTGGTCGAGTAGTGAGCGTCAGCGAGCGCATTGCTGGTTGAGTAGTGAGCGTCAGCGAGCCTCCCGCTGGTTGAGTAGTGAGCGCCAGCGAGGGTATCGAAACCCGCGACGATTTCGATACGGCCCGGGCGGACCCACTAAACCTACTCAACCCGCTCGATCACGCGCGCTTCTTGGTGAGCGCCTTCTCGTCGACGGGTGCCGTGCCGGAGGCGCGCTGCTCGGCGTAGTAGGCGCGGGCTTCGTCCTGGCGCTCCTTCTCGGCGCCCGAGGCGATCGGTGCGCGCACGTGCTCCGGACCGTAGCCGTACGCCTTGACAAGGTCGACGGCGTGCGGTCGCAGCCGGGCGATGAGCCGATCGATGTAGGCGGTCACCGCCTGGGCGCGCTTGGGCGACAGACGGCCGTTGATCAGGTACCAGGCGAGGTGCTTCTCCATGAGGCCCAGGCCGAAGAGGTCGCGGAGCCACGTGAGCACCGTCACGTTGGCAGGATCGGCCTTCTCGAGCGCGCGCGTGAATGACTCCCACTGCAGCAGCTCTCCGTGGGCGCGGGCGACCTCGATGAGCTCGTTCTGCTGCGAGTTGAACAACTCGGCAGCCTCTGCCTTCGACATGCCCTTTGCGGCCCGCAGGCGGCCGGCGATCTCGCCGATCATCGTCTCGACCCGGTCGGTGAGCAGCTCGCGCTGCACCTGGGTGTCGCGGAGCTGGCCAACGGAACGTGCTGTCGAACCGAAGTCCGCGATGGTCTGGGTCAGTGATCGCAGCCCCGAACCGTGGTACGCGCGGTCGGCAGCGTGCTCGACGACGTACCGGGCGAGCACGCCGGCATCCGCGCCGATGAACTTCTTCGAGTAGTCGGTGAGCAGGCGCTTGGCGACGAGTTGCAGCAGCACGTTGTTGTCGCCCTCGAAAGTCACGTAGATATCGAGGTCGGCGCGCAACTGGGTGAGGCGGTTCTCCATGAGGAACCCGGAGCCACCGCACGCCTCGCGTGCCTCCTGCAGGGTGTCGAGCGCGTGCCAGGTGCTGAGCGGCTTGAGCGCGGCGGCGAGGGTCTCGAGGTCCTGGCGGTCGTCGTCGGTGTCGCTCGCGCCGCTGAAGACCGCGTCGAACTTCACGAGGAAGTCATCGTGGGCGAAGGTCTGGGCAAAGGTCGTCGCGAGGCGGGGGATGAGGCGGCGCTGGTGCCGCTGGTAGTCGAGGAGCACCTCCTCGTCGGTCTCGCTTCCTGCGGTGAACTGCCTGCGCTCACTGCCATAGGTGAGCGCGATCTGCAGACCGAGAGCGGATGCGGCGGTCGCGGCGCCATCCAGCGAAACCCGGCCCTGCACAAGTGTGCCGAGCATCGTGAAGAAGCGCCGGCCGGGGCTCGCGATGGAACTCGTGTACTCGCCATCGGGGTCGACGTTGCCGTACCGGTTGAGCAGGTTGGTGCGGGGAACGCGCACGTTGTCGAAGTGCAGTCGGCCGTTGTCGATGCCGTTGAGGCCGCCCTTGAGTCCGTCGTCTTCGCCTCCCACGCCCGGGAGAAAGCCGTTCGCGTCGCGGATCGGAACGTAGAACGCGTGCACACCGTGGTTGACACCCTGGGTGATGAGCTGGGCGAAGACGACGGCGGCCGTGCCGTGGAGGGCCGCGTTGCCGAGGTAGTCCTTCCACGCCCCGCGGAACGGCGTGTGGATGACGAACTCGTCGGTGTCTTCGTCGAAGGTCGCCGTCGTGCCGATGCTCGCGACGTCAGACCCGTGCCCGGTCTCCGTCATCGCGAAGGCGCCGGGAACCTCGAGGCTCATGGCGCCGGGCAGAAACTCCTTGTGGGCGCGGTCGGTGCCGAGGTGCAGGATCGCGGCAGCGAAAAGACCCCACTGCACACCCGCCTTGATCTGGAGCGACGGGTCGGCACTCACGAGCTCCTCGAAGGCCGCGATGTTGCCGCCGTGGTTGCCCTTGCCGCCGAGCTCCTCGGGAAAAGCGAGGTTGACCTGGCCATCGGCGACGAGGATGCGCAACTGCCCGAGCACGCGTTCGCGGTGCTCAGCCATCGAGAGGCCGTCGACGCGGTGCATCTCGGGCTTGCCGGCGAGGGCGCGTGCACCGATGCGGATGTCAGCCCAGGTGCCGAGCAGCTGTCGGCCGAGCGCCTCGGCGTCGAAAGCCGCAGAACCCTCGATGGGTGCGGTGTCGAGGTGCTCGACGGGCTCTGCCGGGGACTTCGTTGTGCGTGCAGCTGTGTCAACCATGCGGCAACGCTACGACCGGCCCGCTGGAGCGCGAAACGTTGCGTTCGGGGGCTATAAAACTCGGGAGCTACGGTCGCCGTGGCGCTGTAGGTTTCCACAGTCGCTCCGAGGAATCTCGCAGGATTGGCACAAACGCTACTGGGCAGCCTTCACGTGCTCGTACGCCGCGAGGGCGTCCTTGCGCGACTGGGCGAGGTCGACGATCGGCGCGGGATAGTCCTCGCTGTCCACTTCGGGCACCCAACGATGAACGTAACGTCCGCCCTTGTCGAACTTGTCGGCCTGCAGCAGCGGGTTGAAGACGCGAAAGTACGGCGCGGCATCCGCCCCGCTCCCGGCGACCCACTGCCAGTTGCCCGGATTGCTCGCCTCGTCGGCGTCGACGAGGGTGTCCCAGAACCAGGCTTCGCCCACGCGCCAGTCGATGAGCAGGTTTTTGATGAGAAAGCTCGCGACGACCATGCGCACGCGGTTGTGCATCGAGCCCGAGTGCCACAACTCGCGCATTCCGGCATCGACGAGGGGGATGCCGGTGCGCCCGCGTTTCCACGCCTCGAGTTCGGCGGGGTCCGGTTTGTCCCACGGGAAGGCATCGAACGAGGGGCGGTAGTTGTCGAGATGCAGGCGGGGGAACGCGTAGAGAATGCTCCAGTTGAACTCACGCCACCCGAGCTCGCTGAGAAACTTGGGCGAGTTGGGCTGCGGCGACCGCCGCACGCTGTCGTACACCTGGAACGGGCTGACCTCGCCGAACCGCAGGTGCGGGCTCAGTCCACTCGTCGCGATCGCCGCGGGCTCGTCCCGGCGGTGGTAGTCGGGGAGGATGTCGCTGACGAAATCGTCGAGGCGCTCGTGGCCGCCGGCCTCTCCCGGGGTCCACGTCTCACGCAGCCCCGCGGCCCAGTCGGGGCGGGTGGGGAGCAGGTTCCAGTCGTCGAGCGAGTCGCCAGCGGCATCCATCCCTCGAATCGCTGCAGGGGCGGGCAGGGGCTGTCGGTCAACGCCGCGCTCGAGGCAGGCGCGCCAGAACGGCGTGAAGACGCGGTACGTGTTGCCCTCGCCGGTCGTGATCGTCCACGGCTCGAACAGCAGGTTCGCCTGAAAACTCTGCACCTCGAGTCCCTCATCACGCAGGCTCGACTTGAGACGCGCGTCGATCTCGCGGGCTGCTCCGTAGCGGCGGTTCCAGAACACGGCGCCAGCGCCAACATCGGCTACGAGGCGGGGCAACTCGGTCTCGGCCGGGCCGCGACGCAGCACGAGCGAGGCGCCGAGCTTCTCGAGCGACGCGGCGAGAGCGGTGAGGCTGTGGTGGAGCCACCAGCGGGTCGCGGCCCCGAGCGGTCGGACGCCCGGGCTCTCGTCGTCGAGCAGGTACAACACCACGACCGGCTCGCCGCGCTCCACGGCAGCGTGGAGGGCCGGGTTGTCGGCGACCCGCAGGTCATCACGCAGCCAGACGATCGACGGACTCGCTGTATCGCTCACGAAACCACGATAGGCCGGTGCCGGTAGTGTGTGACTCAATCTGGGAGGTAGCCGTGGGCAGGTCGAGCGAGAGCGAGACTTCTGCGCGTGGTGCTGCTCTGCGCTTGAGCAAGGATCGCATCATCGGAATGGTCGCCCGCGAGTGCGAGGCACGCGAGCTCCGGGCGCTCGCCGGGGGCGGCACGGTCTTCGCGATGCACGGGCTCATCTCACCGCTCGTCTCCCGCTCGGTCTCGTTCATCGTTGCGCCCGCCGACCTCGCGGGCCTCGTGCACGCATTGCGCGAGAAGGGCTGGGTGCGTGAGCGCACCACGCGCTGGCTCTCCCCGTTGCCCGGCGCGATCACTCGGCTCACGCACGAGGGCTGGCCCGCGTCGCTCGACCTGCACGCCGTCATCCCCGGTTTCTTCGAAGACCCGGAGATCTCGTTCGAGCACGCCTGGTCGCACCAGACATCGGCCGAGATCAACGGTGTGAGGGTGCCGATTCTCGACAAGCTGGGCACGGTGATCTTCGCCGCGCACGACCGACTCGCCGGCGACAAGTCCCGGCGCTCGCCCGACACCAACCTCGAGTTCTTTCTCGACCAGTTTCGCGTCGCGCTGAGCGCCAAGGAGTGCCGCGCACTGCTGCGACGGGTGCGCGACCTGGGCGCGAGCGAGGAACTGCGTCCGCTGCTCGAAGGGCTCGGCCTGGATCCGGGCGAGCCGGTGCTGCCCTCGCTCGAGTACACAGCGTGGCGCACCGGGCTCCCGTCGGCGACGATCGCCGATGCGTGCCTCATGGGCGTGATCGAGCTGCCGAACGAGCAGCGCTGGGCGCTCATCCGCGAGAAGGTGCGCTTCACGCCGCGTGGACTCTTTCGGGCAGCGCGCGCCGCGGTCATCTCGTTCGCGCGGCTCAGGCAGGCGCCGCAGCGGTTGGCGAAAGCCCTCGACTAGCCCTTGCGCAGCTTCTCGGTCAGCCGAGTGAGTTGGCGCAGTTCGTCGGCGTCGAGCACGCTGCCGACCCTGTTGGTGATGGATGCCGCGTGCGTCACCGCCACCCGGCGGAACAGCTCGTAGCCGCTGTCGGTGAGGCACACGAGGGTGCCCCTCGCGTCGCCTTCGTCTTTGGCTTTGAGCACGAGCCCTTTGGTCACCAGGCGGTCAACGAGACGCGACACGCTCGGCTGGGTCAGGAGCAAATGCTTGTTGAGGTCGCGGATGCGCAACCGCCGCTCAGGCTGCTTGGAGAGGTTGAACAGAACGTCGTACTCGTTGAACGAGAGTTCGGACGTCGGGAACTCCACATGCAGCTGCCGAAGCACCGCTACCTGCGCACGAAATAGCGCTTCCCAGGCGTCTACCGCCAGCGACTTGTCACTCACGGCATAACTCTATGCACTTGCAATGACTTAGCTGAAATCGCTCTCATGTTCTCTGTGAGAGCGCGGCCGTGAAAACGCCCGTTAAATGCGATTGAGGGCCGGTTTCAGAGGCTAGAAACCGACCCTCTCCCTTGCACCAAGAGTGTCCTGCAATCACATTCCGCATCAGCTGCCACAGCAAACAACTTCTGCTGAAATGAATGTATAACGGAACGATAACGGTGTCTAGTTATCGAAACGTTATTTTGCTGGGAGTTCGCTTGGAGGTCGCTTCGAGCCCGCCAATCCCGCGCAAACACTGGGCTCTAGCGACGCAGAACCTTCTTCGCCCACGCGTTGCCCAGAGCCTGCACCACCTGCACCAGGATGATGAGCAGCACGACAGCCGTCCACGTCACCACCGGGTTGAACTGCTTGTAGCCGTAGCTGAGCGAGAACGCGCCGAGCCCGCCACCGCCGACGAGACCCGCCACGGTCGCCATGTCGACGAGCGCGACGAAGACGAACGCGTAACCGAGAATGAGCGGGCCGAAAGCCTCGGGGAGGAGGACGGTGCGAACGATCCTGATCGGCCCGGCCCCCACCGACCTGGCCGCCTCGATCACCCCGGGCTGCACGGTCAACAGGTTCTGTTCGACCACGCGACTGATACCGAAGGATGCAGCGATCGAGAGCGTGACGATGATCGCGGCGTTGCCGATACCGGTGCCGATCACCTGCCTCACGAGCGGCTGCACCGCAACGAGGAAGATGATGAACGGAATCGGCCGGAACGTGTTGACGATGACGTTGATCACCAGAAACACGAGCCGATTGGGCAGGAGGCTCCCCGAGCGGGTCACATAGAGGATGAGCCCGAGCACGAGTCCGCCGAATCCGCCGAACAGCAGCGACAGGCCGACGATGTAGAGGGTCTCGACAGCGGACTGCCACAGCAGGGGCTGGAGGTCGTTGAGCAGGCGATCCATCAGTTCACCTCCGTGACTGTGACGGAGGTGGCAACGACGGCGAGTGCCGCGTCAACGTTCGCGGGGTCGCCCGTGAGCGCGAGGGTGAGGTGGCCGAAGGTGCGGCCCTGGATGTCGTTGATACCCCCGTAGATGAGTTCGAAGCCAACGTCACGTCGTCCGAATTCCAGGAAGACCGCGGACTGCGACACGTTGCCGTCGGCGAACGAGAGCGTGACGATGCGCCCGGGGTGCTTGGCCACGAGCACAGCGAGCTCGTCGTTCTCGGGCACGGCGCGCACGACGGTAGAGACGAAGCGCTTGCTTGCCGCGGTCTGCGGCGACGAGAACACCTCGAACACCGAGCCGCGTTCGATGATGCGACCGTTCTCCATCACTGCCACCTTGTGTGCGATCGACTTGATGACCTCCATCTCGTGCGTGATGACGATGATGGTGGTGCCGAACTCCTCGTTGACCCGCCTCAGCAGCGCGAGCACCTCGTGGGTCGTTTCGGGGTCGAGGGCGCTGGTCGCTTCATCCGCGAGCAGAATGCGTGGGCTGGTCGCGAGGGCTCTCGCGATGCCGACGCGCTGCTTCTGCCCGCCGGAGAGCTGGTCAGGAAAGTTGGCGGCTTTGTCGACGAGACCGACGAAGTTGAGCAGGTCGGAGATGCGCTGGTTGCGTTGTGCCGCAGGTACGCCGGCGACGAGCAGGGGGTACTCGATGTTGCCCCAGACGGTCTTGGAGTTGAACAGGTTGAACTGCTGGAAGATCATTCCGATGTCGGAGCGCAGCGAACGCAATTTGCGCTCCGGTACGCCGACGATCTCGCGGCCGAGCACCTCGATGCTTCCGGAACTCGCGGACTCGAGGGCGTTGATGAGCCGCACGAGCGTGCTCTTGCCGGCTCCCGAGTAGCCGATGATGCCGTAGATCTCGCCCTCCTCGATCTCGAGGTCGACGTGATCGATGGCGTGCACGGCGGTCTCGCCGCGGCTGGAGGGGGCGAATGTCTTCGACACATCGCGCAGGGCGACGACGGGCATGGGTGGTTCCTTCGGTTAAACGGCTGCAGTGGCGGCATCCGATTGGATGCCGCCACCGTGGTCAGGCGTGGGTGCTTAGCCCTGGGCCTTGTTGTCGGCGATCACCTTGGTGAGGGACGCCTCGAGCTCCGCCACCGGGATCTTCAGGAACACCGCGGTGTTGCCCGAGGTCTCCTGCACTCCATCGAGCACGGCCTGCGTGTTCTGGTAGATGTCGACGAGCTTGAGCAGTACTTCGTTGTCCTTGTCCTTCTCGTTGGCCGCCCAGATGTTGACGTAGGGGAGCGCGTTGGGGTCGGACGGGTCATCCTGTGCGATCGCGTCGGACGCGGTGAGGCCGGCATCCGTCACGAAGTCGTTGTTGATGATCGCTGCTGCGACGTCGGGAAGCGACGTGACGGTGAGCGCTGCGTCGAGGGTTGTGACCTTGACCTTGGAGTCCGCGCTGACCTCGTCGAGGGTGGAAAAGATGCTTCCGCCGCCGTCGAGGGTGACGAGGCCGGCCGACTGCAGGATGAGCAGGCCGCGGGCGAGGTTGGAGGGGTCATCCGGAATCGCGACGGTATCGCCGGCCTGGATCTCGTCTACCGAGCCGTACTTGGTCGAGTAGAGGCCGAGCGGGTAGATCGCCGTCGAACCGATCGGGACGATGCCACTGTCGTTGGCGGCCTCGTACTCGCCGAGGTAGACGATGTGCTGGAACTGGTTGAGGTCGAGGTCACCGGCGGCAAGCGCGGGGTTGGGCTCCGGGTAGGAGGCGAAGTCGATGATGTCGACCGAGATGCCCTCTTCGAGCGCGGCTTCCTTGAAGGTGGTCCAGTACGGCTCGCTCGCGCCGACGGTGCCGATGCGCACGGGCTGGGAGGCGGAGCCGAGTCCCTCGGTGATGGCGCCGTCTTCCGGCTCGGCGGCGGGTGCGTTGAGATTGCTGATGATGAGCACGGCAGCGACGATTGCTGCGATGACGACGACGGCAAGGCCGATGAAGAGTCCGGTGCGGCTCTTCTTGGGTGGGAGAACGGTGGTGCCGTTGTCCGGGTTCGATGCTGTGGACATGCTGACCTCTCGTGAAGTGAGTGTGGGGTGTCGGAACGATCTGTTCCTTGCATCCACTTTCGGCGAGGGCTTCGACCGATCCAATTCGCGTTCCGTTGTCTGACGTTGGGTGACGAAATGTGGCGCTCGGGTCGCTCGCAGCATCGCGAATGTGGCAGGGCGCGCGGCGTGTCACATGCCCCGCCGTGCGTACTAGTGCGCAAAGCGTAGTAGTGTCGCATCCGTCATAGAGGAAGGACGAACGTGGATACCAGCCAACTGCTCAAAGGGGTACTGGATGTCGCGGTGCTCGCCGTCATCCGCGATGACGACGGCTATGGCTACGACATCGTGCGCAGGCTGCGCGCTGCCGGCATCGACGAGATCGGCGACGCCTCCGTCTACGGAACCCTCCGCAGACTCTTCGCTGCTGGTGTGCTCACGAGCTACGTCGTGCCGAGCGAAGGCGGGCCACACCGCAAGTACTACGGCATCAACGCGCAGGGCAAGGCGATGCTCGCCGCCCACGCCGCCGACTGGAACCGCTTCGCGGCCACGATGTCCTCGCTGCTCGACGAACCCGTCGCACAGCCACGCGTTCGAAAGATCGGGGAGAAGAAATGAAGACCCTCAGCATTGATCCGGCAATCCTCGCCTTTGCCGCCGCGGTGCGCGACGCGCTCGACGACCTGCCCGCCGACGACGTGGAAGACCTCACCGACGGGCTCGAGGCCGACCTGAGCGAACAGGTTGCGGACGGTGGGGATGCTCCCGACGATGCCGCCGCCTACGCCGCCGAGCTGCGTGCGGCGGCGGGCCTCGCTCCACGTTCTGCGTCGCGACGTGCCGCCCGCACCGAACTCGACCTCATGCGCGCCCAGCTTCGTCGGGCGTGGGATGACGCGGCTCGTGCCATCCAGTCGAAGCCGTTTCTGCGGGCCATTGTCGATGTGCTGGGTGCGATGAAGCCGGTGTGGTGGGCGGCGCGCGGCCTGCTGCTGTTCGGCCTGGTCACGAGCGGGTGGCTCATGAGCTCCTTCTCGCGCATTCCCTGGGGCATCTGGATCGTGGCAGCAGCGTTCGTCGTGGTGAGCGTGCAGTGGGGGCGTGGCCGGTGGCTGCCCACTCGCGGGAGGCGGGCGATCCCCATCACCGCGTCGATCATCGCCGTGCTCGTGATCGTGCCCCTGTGGGACGCCGTGACCACCTACACGACGCGGCAGTTCGAGCAGGTCTACTCGGGTGAGGGATTCGAGCCGACCGGCCTGCAGCTCGAGGGCCAGACCGTGGACAACATCTTCGCCTACGGGCCCGACGGCGAGCTGCTCACTGACGTGCAGCTCTTCGACCAGAACGGGCAACCGCTCAACATCGAGAACCCGTCACACGGCGAGACCTTTCACGAGGGCTACACCGACGACGACTACGTGCTGCTCACGCCGCGCGACTCAGCTCCAGGGGCCGCAGGGTGGAACGTCTACCCGCTGAAGAAGTTCGATCCGTCGTTCTTCACCCCTGACGGCCTTCCGACGATCAACAACCCGACGGTCGAGGCGACGCCGCCGTTCGCGCGCGTGCAACCGCTCATTGGGGCGACGACGCCGCAACCAGAGAATTAAAAACGGATAGCTGCTCCGATCTCCAGGAGCAGCTATCCGTCGTTAGACGAGCCCGTGCTCGAATGCGAAGATCACGGCCTGCACCCGGTCACGCAGCCCTAGCTTGAGCAACACGCGGCCGACGTGGGTCTTGACCGTCGACTCGCTCAGAACGAACCGCTCGCCGATCTCGCCGTTGGAGAGGCCTTCGCCGATCGCGAGCAGGATCTCCCGTTCGCGCGGTGTGAGCGTGTCGAGGGCATTCTCCGCTGCGGCAGGCAGGCGAGACCCGAACAGGTCCAGCATGCGCCGCGTCACCCGCGACGAGATGGCCGCTTCACCGCTAGCCACCGCGCGGACCGCGGCGAGCAGCTCGGCCGGGCGGGTGTCTTTGAGCAGAAAGCCGCTCGCTCCAGCCCGCAGACCGCCGAAGGCGTACTCGTCGAGGTCGAACGTCGTGAGGATAATGACGCGCGAGCCGGGCGACACCCGCAGCGCCTCGGCCGTCGCGGCGATGCCGTCGAGTCCGGGCATCCGCACGTCCATGAGAATGACATCGGGGGTCGTGGATGCAGCGAGCCGAATGCCCTCGTCGCCGTCGGCGGCTTCGCCCACGACCGTGATGCCGGGCTCGGCGTCGAGCAGCATGCGAAAGCCCATGCGCACGAGCGCTTGGTCGTCGACGATGAGCACGCGGATGTCGTCAGTCATTCTGCGCACTCCTGGTGTGGGTGAGGGTGGCGGTCACTGCCCAGCCGCTCGTGGTCGGCCCGCTTTCGAGGGTCCCGCCGTAGAGGGCGACGCGCTCGCGCATCCCGACGAGGCCGTGGCCGCCGGGTGCCTCAGTGGCCGAGACCCCGTCATTGGTCACCGTGATGGTCGTCAGTGAACGGCGGAACCGAACATCGACACCCACAGCGCTCGGTGAGACAGCGTGCTTGAGTACGTTGGTGAGCGATTCCTGCACTATGCGGTAGATCGTGAGCTGTGTCGCTGGATCCGTCGGCGCGCTTCCTCGAGAGCTGAAGATGACCGGGAGGCCCGCAGTGCGGAAGCGCTCGACGAGGTCGGAGAGATCGATCACCCCTGGTTGGGGTGCGAGGTCGGCTGAGGTATCCGCCTCAGTGAGCACACCCAGCATGCGGCGCATATCGGTAAGAGCAGAGCGACCCGTCTCTGCGACGCGGCGCATCCCGTCGACGGCGCGCTCGGTGTCATCGGGGGCGATCGCGGCGGATCCCTCCGCGAGCGTCACCATGACGGTGAGACTGTGCGAGACGATGTCGTGCATCTCGCGCGCGATGCGGCTGCGCTCGTCGAGGGCGGCGAGCTGAGCGAGCTGGGCACGCTCGCGTTCGAGACGTGCGGCTCGTTCGACGAGCGCTTCAACGTAACGACGACGATTGCCGATGTTCGTGGCGACGAGCACGACGATGCCGATGATGATGGCCGCGGGTACCCCGCCGTCGAGGACCTGCCCGACGAGCCCCGCATTGTCCTGCCCGCGCGCCGGACCGCCGAGAAGGTAAGCGACAGTCGCAACCGGAACCGAGATCGCGTAGCCGACCCAGGCGGCGCGGGTAGACCGGTAGATCGCGAGTCCGTAGATCGCGAAAGGGATGAGCCCGAGGTCGGCGACCTGTAGCAGGGGAGCCGCGACGAGGGTCGCGACCCACGCGGCGACGATCGGAAGCCACGGGCGTGACCGGCGAAACAGCAGTGACGCTGCCCCGAGCGTGAGCACGAGGATACCGGCGACGGTGAGCGGCACCGACGGCTGCGGGTCTCCTGGTGCGACAGCTGTCAGGAGGGTGAAGCCAACCGCGGGCAACCAGTAGGCGAGGGCGATGAGGATGTCGGTGGCGAGAGGGTGCCGCGCCCAGAAGCGGCGCAGCGCACCCGGCGGTCGAGGGAGGCGGACGACCCCCTCGACCTGCCGCGATCCCGCGACCGGCACGTGCCGGTCGCGAGATATCGGGTTGTCGGTCACGGTGTGACTTTACGCGTCCCGGCGCTTCAGCAGGAGAGCACCACCGGCGAGCGGGATGGCAGCCCACAACACCACGGTGAGTGCGCTCTGCCACAGCTCGAGCCCACCGTCGGCCTGGAGGATCATGCTCTCCCCGGCGTTGGTGAGCAGGAACGGGATGAGGTCGATCGCCCACTGCGCCTGCGTGATGCTTGCGAAGACCATGACGACGGTCGGCAGCAGCAGGAGGAGACCGAGCGCGGCGGCGATTCCACCCGCGCTGCTGCGCAGGATGGTCCCGATGCCCAGAGCGAAGACCGCGACGAGGGAGAGGTAGAGGCTGGCGAGCAGAATGCTGCCGACGACCTCGAGCGTGATCTGCGGATCGAGCCCGTTCGAGGAGAGCACGACGAGCGCCACGGCGGCGGAACCGACCGTCGCGATGAGTCCGACAACGAAGGTTGTCAGGAACAGCACGATGCCCTTGGCGGCGAGTGCCGGCAGCCGCTTCGGTACTGCGGTGAAGGTCGAGCGGGCCATCCCGGTCGAATACTCACCGCTGATGACGAGAACGCCGAGCACGGCGACGACGAGAACGCCGAAGGTCGTGCCGAACGTCGAGGCCTGGATGAGCGTCTGCTCCGGAGTGCCGATGAGTGGGCCGAAGTCCTGGTTGCTGAGCGCACTCGCGAGCACGAACGACAGGCCGAGCGAGACGACCACGACGATCGCGTACGACCAGACTGTCGAGCGCAGGGAGCGTAGCTTGATCCACTCGGAGCGGATGACGCGGCCGAGGTTGAGCCCGCTCTGGCGGGTAGGGGCGATCGTGGTGGTCATCGTGACACTTCCTGGGTTGCGGGCGCGAGAGTCTGGTACTCGACGTCGTTTTCGGTCAGTTGCATGTAGGCCTGCTCGAGCGAGGCGCTGCCGGGGGTGAGTTCGTGAAGTGCGAGCCCTGCGCGGGCAGCGGTATCGCCGACCTCGGCGGCGGTGAGGCCGGCGATCGTGAGTGAGTCTGCCGAGGTGGAGGTGATGGTGACGCCGGGCCCGGCGAGTGCCTGCGCGAGGGCGGGAGCCTGCGGGCTGCGGAGTTTCACACTCGATCCGGTCGCCGCGGCGAGGATCTCGGCGATGGGTGCATCAGCGATGATCGAGCCGCGGCCGAGCACGATGAGGTGATCGGCGGTGACGGCCATCTCACTCATGAGGTGCGAGGAGAGGAAGACCGTGCGACCCTCTTCGGCGAGCGAACGGACCAGGTTGCGCACCCAGAGCACACCGTCAGGGTCGAGACCATTGACCGGCTCGTCGAGGATGAGCGTCGCCGGGTCGCCGAGCAGGGCCGCCGCGATTCCGAGCCGCTGCCCCATGCCGAGCGAGAAGCCGCCGACGCGCTTGCCCGCGACCGAGTCGAGTCCGGTCATCCCGATGACCTCGTTGACCCGAGTCTTGCTGATGCCGTGCGTCGCCGCCATGGCGAGCAGGTGGTTGTAGGCGCTGCGACCGGTGTGCACGGCCTTCGCGTCGAGCAGGGCACCGACCTCGCGTAACGGTGCGGCGTGCTCGGCGTACGCGCGACCGTTGACCGTGACGCTGCCCGACGTGGGGCGGTCCAATCCGACGATCATGCGCATGGTCGTGGATTTGCCCGCGCCGTTCGGCCCGAGAAAACCCGTGACGGCGCCCGGGCGCACGGTGAAGCTGATGTCGTTGACGGCGGTCGTTGCGCCGTATCGCTTGGTAAGTCCCTCTGCAGTGATCATGCTTCAACGCTAGGCAGCCGGATGCAACGGCGAATCGGGCCGCGGCACCATCTTGTCGGGGCGTGGCTGGTACCCGGGTACTACGCGGGTGCTTCAACAAGCGCTGCGCGCCGGTCGCGACAGCTCAGAGTGCAGAGAGTGCGACATCCACGCGTCACAGTCGCAGTTTGCGCACTCTCGACCTGCGGCGCGAAGACCCAGACGTGAAAAAGTGCTCCAGACCCGAGGGTGTGGAGCACTTTCGCACGGTTGGGTTTAGAAGTCGGGGCTGGGCGTCGTGGCCTGGCGGATCGACACGTCGGCGTGACGGTCGAAGCGGTAGCCGACGCCGCGCACGGTGCGCACGATGTCCTCGTAGGCTCCGAGCTTGGAGCGCAGGCGACGCACGTGTACGTCGATGGTGCGCTCGTTGGGAATCTCGTCGTCGCCGGCGTTCCACAGTGAGCTGATGAGCTCGGCGCGGTCGATCGTACGGCCCTCGCGCAGCACGAGGTACTGCAGCAGCTCGAATTCCTTGTAGGTGAGCCCCGCGGTCTCGCCGTCGAGCACGAGGCGCTTGCGCGAGATGTCGATGACGACACCGCCGCGCTGCTTCACGAGCTCGGGAGCCGGCGTCTGGCGCTGGCGGGCGAGAGCTGCCGGGTCCTGCAGGGCGAGGCGCACGACGTCGACGTCGCGTCCACCGGCGCCCTGGGGTGCGAGGGCCACGGCGGCGTGCGTCTCAGCGGTGGGAACCAGCTGTGCGACGAGGTTCTTGAGCTGCTCGACGAGCTGGCCGAGGTCGGTGCCCGCGGCGTCTGCCTTGAGCTCGTCGACTCCGACGTAGAGCACAAAGCCACGGGCTTCGGTGCCGGCCGGAACGGCGCGCAGGCGGGGTGCCGCTGGAGCTTCGACGGGTGCCGGAACAGCTACCGGGCGCGAAGCGGTGAAAGAAGTGGTGGGTCGGTCGATGGTTGCGAGTGACATGAAAGTGAGTCCTTGGAGACTGGGGGTGAAGGGCCTCTGATGATGAGGGTGTGATTCCTTCTGGGTACTTCAGGTGTGTCAAAGGTGAACGCCGTAATGAAAGGCGGCACCCGGGAGTTCTACGCAGCTAGCTGCGGATCTCGGCGAAGGGGTGGCAGTTACGCACACATTCGACAACACATCACGGCAGTCCCGCTCACCTCAAGGGTGGTCAGGGCGAACGCGTGAACAGTCATGGTGCAACTATCGGGCAGGTAGGCGCGTTGTGTCAAGTCGGAGCATTGTCGCGATCTCGTCGATGACCAGTTGCGGCTGCTCAAACATCACCGAATGCCCGGATGTCACAGCGTCAATCATCCGCGCATTCGCAAAGGTCTCGACGCTCCGTCGATGGGCTGCGCGAATGGCGAGACGTTGCGCGCGCTCGAGCCGGGATGCCCGCGCGCCGCTAATGAGGCTTACCTCGATGTCGCCGATTTCGGGCGCCGAGTCACGCAACTTCTCGAGCTCGGGATGAAATACCGCAAGCTCAGCAGTCGCTGCGGTGGCTCCGGCGATCCCGAAGTCGTCGCGGGAATGGTCGGCTGCCACATCTGCCGGCTGTACCCGGCCGGGTCTACTGCCGAGTGCCCGGTACAACCCGGTGCGAGCAAGAAACGGCGTGATCGATCGCGTCAGTGCGAAGTTGCGTCGCACGGCGGAGGTGAAGTACAGGTCGCAATTCTCGTCGGTCGGGTCAACAAGAACAAGACCACGCACCCGGCCAGGCATGTCAGCGGCCACTCTGCGGATGATCGGCCCGCCCCAGGAGTGCCCGACGAGGAGGAATGGTCCTGTTCCCAGATGATCCAGCAGCGCGCCGAGGTCACGGGCCATGCGGGCGATCGTGCGAGGTGCGACATCCACCTCGCTGTCGCCGAAGCCGGCGCGGTCATAGACCACAGCGCGGGTGAGCCTTGCGATGGCCGGTTGCACAAGGCCCCAGCATGATCGGGAGAAGCCCAGACCTGATTCGAACACCACGGTAACGGGCCCCGAACCCGAGACCATGTAATGCAGCGAGCGGTCGTCGTCGGTGCGGGCGAACCCGCTCTCGCCGAAGGTGTGGTTAGACGAGCCCATAGAGGCGGTCGCCCGCGTCGCCGAGTCCGGGCACGATGTAGCCGACCTCGTTGAGCTTCTCGTCCAGCGCGCCGAGAACGATGGTGACGTCCCTGCCCTCGGTGGCCTTCTCGACGGCAGCGAGGCCCTCGGGCGCCGCGATGAGGCAGACGGCTGTGACATCCACTGCGCCGCGGTCGAAGAGGAAGTCGATGGCCGCAATGAGGGAGCCACCGGTCGCGAGCATCGGGTCGAGCACGAAGCACTGGCGGTTGGAGAGGTCGTCGGGCAGGCGCTCCGCGTAGGTCTCAGGCTGCAGCGTCTCCTCGTTGCGCACCATGCCCAGAAAGCCGACCTCTGCGGTCGGGATGAGCTTGACCATGCCCTCGAGCATGCCGAGTCCCGCGCGCAGGATCGGGACGACGAGGGGGCGGGGTGACGAGATGGCGAGGCCCTCGGTCTCGGCGACCGGGGTCTGGATAGTCACGGTCTCGGTGCGCACATTGCGGGTCGCCTCGTAGGCGAGCAGCGTCATGAGCTCCTCGGCCAGGGCGCGAAACGTCGGCGACGGCGTGTTCTTGTCCCGCAGCACTGTGAGCTTGTGGGTGATGAGCGGGTGGTCGGCAACGTGTACTCGCATAGGCTCAATCTACTGGAGGTATGGATGCCCGACTACGAGCCACTCATGCGCGAGGCCATTGCCGACGCGCGTCTTGCGCTCGCCTCCGGCGATGTGCCGGTCTCCGCCTTCGTGATCGACGCGGACGGCACGCGCATCGGCAGCGGACGCAACGAGCGCGAGCTCACCGGTGACCCCACCGCGCACGCGGAGGTGCTCGCCATTCGCGAGGCTGCGGCTGCCCTCGGCAGCTGGCACCTCGAGAACACGACGCTTGTGGTCACTCTCGAGCCGTGCGTCATGTGCGCGGGTGCGATTCTCAACTCGCGGATCCCCCGGGTGGTGTTCGGCGCCTGGGACGAGAAGGCCGGGGCGGCTGGCAGCGTGCACGACCTGCTGCGGGACCGCAGGCTCAACCACCGCGTGGAGGTCATTGCCGGAGTCCAGGCCGAAGCGTGCGCCGAGCTCCTCGTCGACTTCTTCAGGGCCAAGCGGTAGGCCACTTCCTCCGGCAAGACGATGGGCTGCTTCTTGAGAGCAAGCCATAGGCCGCTCCCTAACGCCTTCTAGGCGGAGAACACCGCGATCCCGAGGCTCACGACAGCGCCCGCGCCCGCGACGTGGAGCCACGGACGCACAGAGGCGTCGCTGCGACGCTCGCGCCGGGCGGAGCGCTGCAGGATGACCGCGACGAGGACGACCGCGAGCAGCGCTCCCGTGACTATCGCCTTGGCGACCGCCCCACCGAAGCGCAGGTCGGGCTCGGTCAGGGTGCGCACGACGACGAGGCCGAGACCGGTTGTGAACTGCACGCACGCGCCCACCAGGATCACCCGCAGCTCGAAACCCCGCTGCAGCTGCAACTGCATGAAGTAGGTTCCGATGATCGCCGCGAGCGCCAGCAGGTGGACGATGAGCAGGATGAAGCGCAGTGGTTCCAGGTCCTGCACGAGGTGGGCTAGTCCGCTGCCTTGATGACGAAGACGTCGGTCGCGGGGTTCGCGTCGTTCGGGGCGACGAAGACGTCAGGCTCGATGTAGATGACGCGCGCGGCTGGAACAGCGGCGCGGATGGCAGCTTCGACGTCGTTGATCGCGCTCGCGACATCCGCGAGCTTCTTGGTGCGACCGAACGCGACCTTCGCGCCGACGAGCAGCTCATCGGGGCCGAGGTAGAGGGTCTTCATGTGGATGAGGGCCTCGACCTGGTCTTCTGCGTTGATGGCGTCGCGGATCTTCACCGAGTCTTCGGTGTTCGCGCCTTCGCCGACGAGAAGGCTCTTGGTCTCGATGCCGAGCACGATGGCGACGAGCACGAGGAGGATGCCGATCGCGAGGGTGCCGAGCGCGTCGAAGAGGCCGTCGCCGGTGATGACGGTGAGGCCGACGCCGGCAAGGGCGAGCACGAGGCCGGTGAGGGCCGCGAAGTCCTCGAGGAGCACGACGGGAAGCTCGGGGGCCTTGGCGTGACGGATGAAGGCGACCCAGCCCTGCTTGCCGCGCACGTGGTTGGACTCGATGATCGCCGTGCGGAACGAGAAGCTCTCGAGCACGATGGCGATGAGGAGAACGACGATGGGCAGCCACCAGTTGGTGAGCGGGTGCGGGTGCTGCAGCTTCTCGATGCCCTCGTAGATCGAGAAGACACCACCGACCGAGAACAGGATGATCGACACGACGAAGGCGTAGACGTAGCGCTCGCGGCCGTAGCCGAACGGGTGCTCCGCGTCGGCGAGCTTCTTGGCCTTGCGACCACCGAGGAGCAGGAGGGCCTGGTTGCCGGTGTCGGCGAGCGAGTGCACCCCCTCGGCGAGCATCGAGGCCGATCCGGAGAAGAAGGCCGCGATGAATTTGGTGACCGCGATACCCGCGTTCGCAGACATAGCCGCGATGATTGCCTTGTTCCCACCCGATGCGCTCATGGCTGCAATCTTAGAATGCTTGTTATGACCGCGAGACTCCCCTCCATTGCCATCCTCGGAACCGGCTCGATGGGCGGCGCGATCCTCCAGGGGCTCCTCGGCCCCGACGTCGAGGTGAGCGGTGGCATCCGTGTCACCAACCGCTCGGTGGAGAAGGCTGAGGCACTCGCGAGCGACCGGGTCGTCTCACTCGCCACCTCGACCGACCCCGACGCCAACAAGCGCGCCGTCGCTGGTGCCCGCATCGTGCTCATCGGCGTGAAGCCCGTCATGGTCCCCGACCTCCTGCGCGAGATCGCCGACTCCCTCGAGCCCGACGCTCTCGTGGTGAGCGTCGCCGCCGGAGTGACAGTCGCCACGATGGAGGCGCTCGTCGCCAACCCCGTGCTCCGCTCGATGCCCAACACGCCTTCACTTGTCGGCAAGGGTGTGACCGGCCTCGCCGCCGGCACCCGGTCGAGCGAGGCCGATTTCGCGCTCGTGCGCTCGCTGTTCGAGACGGTGGGAGAGGTGGTGGATGTCCCGGAGTCCAGCATCGACGCGCTGAGCACCATTTCCGGCTCCGGTCCTGCCTACGTGTTCTTCCTCATTGAGCAGCTCACCGCCACCGCCATCGGTCTCGGTTTCAGCCCGGAGCAGGCTGCGACGATGGTCGAGGGCACCTTCATCGGTGCAGCGGAACTTCTTGCGCAGTCCGACGTCGGGCCAGCCGAGCTCCGCCGCCGCGTCACGAGCCCCAAGGGCACCACGGAGCGCGCGATCGCCGTGCTCGAGGAGAGCGGACTGACATCCATCTTCGATGCTGCGACAGCGGCCGCCCTGGCTCGGGCGAAGGAACTCGCAGCGGGCTCCTAACCGTCTCATCGGGTTCGCATAGAAAGCGCGGCGAATCTTGTCCTACTGAGTCCCATGGGGGACTCCACGAAGGGACACCCGATGGCTACGAACACACCCGCAGACGAAACCCCGGCTGCCGACGCACCCACGACGGAGCTCGCCGAAGCCGCGCCGCCGGCCCCAACCGAGCACCTGGAGACCGCCGCCCCTGACCCGGCCGTCGCCCCCGCAGCGCCCAAGCGCGGCCGCAGAATCGCCCTCATCGCGACGGGCGCGGTTGTTGCGGCAGCCCTCCTCTTCGGCGGAGGAGTCGCCGTCGGCATAGCTATCCCGTCGGGTGGCCCCGGCTTCTCTCAGCAGGGCGGCCCCGGCGGATTCCCGGGAGGCGGCGAGCAGGGCGGCCCGCAGGGCGGCACCCAGGGCGAGCGCCCGACGATGCCCGGCAACGGCTCTGGCAATGGTCAGGGAAACGGCTCCGGCAGCGGAACCACCGACGACACCCAGACGGAAGAAGGCTAGATCGAGAGCAGACACCCGCGGACAGAGAAGAAGGCCGGCCCACTCGGATGGAGCCGGCCTTCGTCGCGGTTCAGGGTGTAGCCGGCTAGCTCTGCAGGCTCGCGAACTTCTCGATGTCGGCGGAGTTGCCGCTCACGATGATGAGGTCGTGGTTCGAGATCACTGTCTCGGGTGTCGCGTAGGTGAAGTCCTTGCCGGGAGCCTTCACGCCCACAACGGTGATGCCGTACTTGCGGCGCACCTGCGACTCGGCGAGCGGGATGCCACGGATCGGCTTCGGCGGGTACATCTTCACGAGCGCGAAGTCGTCGTCGAACTCGATGAAGTCGATCATGCGACCGCTCACGAGGTGGGCGACGCGCTCGCCGGCCTCTGCCTCCGGATAGATCACGTGGTTGGCGCCGATGCGCGACAGGATCTTGCCGTGCGACTGGCTGATGGCCTTCGCCCAGATCTGCGGAATCTTGAGGTCCACGAGGTTTGCGGTGATCAGAACAGAGGCCTCAATGGATGAGCCGACAGCGACGACCGCGATCGAGAACTCCTGCGCGCCGATCTGGCGTAGAGCCTCGATGTTGCGGGCGTCCGCCTGCACGGCATGGGTCACCCGCTCCGACCACTTCTGTACGAGGCCCTTGTCGTCGTCGACGGCGAGCACCTCGCGGTCGAGCCGGTCGAGTTGTCCTGCTGTTGCCGCGCCGAACCGGCCGAGGCCGATCACCAGCACCGGTGCGTCGTGGGGGATCCTGTCAACCAACGATGGGCCTTTCTTCTGCTCTCGTAAACAATTGTCGTCGCTGGCTCGCTGCAAGGGCAGCGGCAAGGGTCACTGTTCCGACGCGACCGAGGAACATCGTCGCGGCGAGCACGTAGACGCCGGAGTCGGGGAGCTCGGCCGTGAGTCCTGTGGTGAGGCCGGAGGTCGCGAACGCGGAGATCACCTCGAACAACACGTAGTCGAGGCTCGCGCCGGAGATCTGCAGGAGCACGATGCTCGCCGTCGCAACGGTCGTCGCACCCCAGAGCACGACGCTCACCGCGAGTCGGAGCACGTCCGACGGGATGCGACGGTCGAAGGCCTCCATCGACGCACTACCGCGGGCCTCGGCGAACGCCGCGAGGAACAGCACGGCGAGGGTCGTCACCTTGATGCCGCCCGCGGTCGATGCCGACCCGCCACCGATGAACATCAGCATGTCGCCGATGAGCAGGCTCGCGCCGTTGAGCTCGTGGATGTTGACGGTGGAGAAGCCGCCCGAGCGGGTCATCATCGAGAGGAAGAACGGCTGGAAGAACTTCTGCCCGAGGTCGAGGTTGGCGAACGTGCGCGGGTTGTTGAACTCGAGGAAGAGGAACGCGATACCGCCGAGCACGAACAGCAGCAGCGTCGTGGTCAGGGTCAGCTTGACGTGGACCGACCAGCGCTTCGGGCGACGGAGGTTGCGCATGAGCACGTAGATGACCGGAAACCCGACGGCCCCGAGAAAAACCCCGAGCATGAGGATCGAGAGAAACCAATAGTCGTTCGCGAAGGGGGTGAGTCCCTCTGAAGTGGGGAGGAAGCCGGTGTTCGTGAAGGCCATGGCCGAGTAGTAGAACGACTGCCACAGGGCATCCGGAACAGAGAAGCCCTCGATGAGCATGCGCGGAAACAACAGGGCGGCGATGGCGAACTCGATGATGAGGGCGCTCGTGGCCACGGTGATGAGCAGCTGGCCGATCTCACCGAGGCGCACCGCCTGGCTCTCGGCGACACCCTTGTTCATGCGCAGCGGGTTGCTGTCGCTCGCGGCGAGCAGGCGCTGGCGCAGCCCGAGCTTGCGGGAGATCACGAGGCCGAGGATCGAGGCGAGGGTCAGAACGCCGATACCGCCGATCTGCACACCGAGCAGGATCATGGCGTGCCCGAACGGCGACCAGTGCGTCGCCATGTCGACGGTCGCGAGGCCCGTCACGCAGATGACGGAGACCGCGGTGAAGAGCGCGTCGGCGATGGGGGTGATCTTGCCGTCGGTCGCCGCGATCGGCAGCGAGAAGATCGCAGTGAAGAGCACGACGAATCCCGCGAAGATGAGGATCGCGAACCGGGCGGGCGTCGCTGCTGCGAAGTGCTCGAAATAGTCACGGACCTGCGCGTAGAAGGAGTCACGCGACACTGGCTTCGTGCGCATGATCGCCTTTCTCGTGCGGGCCGGTGGAACAGGCTGTAATGGTACTACCGGGCAGTCGTCGCTACCCTGTTGCCATGGCCGACATCTTTGACGTGATCGCTGACGCCTCGCGTCGTGACATTCTCCGTGAGCTCCTTGACGGGCCCGCAACCACCGCAGCACTGACGAAGACTCTCGGCACCGACGACACTGCCAAGCAGCTCGCCGTGCTCGCCAAGGCGGGGCTCGTGGTCGCGAACGGTGAGGGCGCGAAGAAGACCTGGACTCTCGATCCTTCGCCTCTCCAGGACGTCGATGGATGGCTCGTGCCGTTTCTCGAGGCGGCAGGCGCGTTCGGCGTCGACGGCTCTCCGTCGGTGTTCGGCGCGTGGTCAGGAGCCGACCTCGGAGGCAACCTCGGACGCGTGATCGCCGACCGCTCGTACCAGGCGCGCAGCGTCATCCACGATGCGAAGGCGAAACTGCCGAAGTCGGTCGTCGATCGCCTCGACCGAAAGCACCCGAAAGGGTCATAGACACGAGGCAACAACTGCCCCTATTGTTACGGTCTAGCACTCCAGCAACACGCGTAACGCGTGAATTCCGGCCAACAAGGGGCACAGCGATGTCGAGGGACCTGTCCGACGTGAGATTTCTCACCGTCGCCGAAGTCGCTGAGATGATGCGCGTCTCCACGATGACCGTGTACCGCCTCGTGCACGCCGGCGAACTCCCGGCAATCCGTTTCGGCCGGTCGTTTCGCATTCCGGAGTCTGCTGTAGTCGCCGCGATCCAGACGCCTATCGCCGAGGTCGGCTAGCGCCCTACCCCTGTTTTCCTGCGCGGGATCAGGGGCACGCCGACGTGCGCTAGACTTGCGCAGTACATTTTTCCGCGGTTCTGAAATCGGACCGGGTAGGTCCGATCAGTAAACAAGCGAGGTCCCTATGGGTTCAGTTATCAAGAAGCGCCGCAAGCGTATGGCGAAGAAGAAGCACCGCAAGCTGCTTCGTAAGACTCGTCACCAGCGTCGCAACAAGAAGTAGACCTTCTTGGAGAAAGCGCCCGGCACTCGCCGGGCGCTTTCGCGTTTAAGCTGGAGCCGTGGCATCCACGACTCTCACACTCATCGGCAAGCCTGGCTGTCACCTCTGTGACGACGCGCGTGCTGTCGTGACGACGGTGCTCGAGGGGTTCGATTCTGTCGAGCTCGACGAGCTCTCGATCCTCGACGACACCGAGCTCTACGCGAAGTACGTCGAGGAGATCCCGGTGCTGCTGCTCAACGGCAAAGTGCACAACATCTGGCGCGTCGACCCGGCACGCCTCACCCGAGCCCTCACGGAGGCAACAGCATGATCCGACACGTCGTCTCCTGGAAGCTCGCAGCGGTGGATGAAGCCGAGCGCGAGGCCGACGCGACCGCGATCATCGCCGGGCTCGAGTCGCTGCCCGCGCTCATCGAGGAGATCCGGTTCTTTCAGGTCGGACGCAACATCGCGCCCTACGCCGACAACTGGGACCTCACGCTCGTGGCCGACTACGACTCGCTCGAAGGCCTCGAGGCCTACCAGGTGCATCCGGAGCACCAGCGCGTCGTCGGCATCGTCAAGCCGCGCGTCGCTGCGCGGTCGAACGTCGACTTCGAGTTCTAAAACGAGCGGTGGTCGAGCTTGTCGAGACCAGATCGAGCTTGCCGATCTCGTCTCGACAAGCTCGACCACCGAGAGAACGAAACTAGTTAGCTCTCGTCGACGACCGTGGCGTCTGCAGCGTTGCGACGCACCGACTCGATGCCCTCGATCGCGCTGGTCTTCGAGGAGTACCCCTCCGACGACGCGATGACCTCGCCGTTGCTGGCCTTGAGGACAAAGCGGTACTCGCCGCCCTTGTCTTCACTGATAACGAACTTTCCAGCCATGGCGGCCTTCTTTCTCTCGGGGTCAGCTCCAAGCGGATGCTGGCTCCAGTGTAGGGAGACAGTGCCCGCGCGGTGATGAATTCTCTGGCGCGATCCTGCCGTCACGCAAAAGAGCGGATTTCGGACGAGCGAGCGGGTTAACGTCCGCTCTTTCGTCCGAAATCCGCTCGTGAGCGGTGCGGGTAGAGTTCGGTGGCCTAGGGCAGCAGGCGCGTCGGCCCGCGGAACAGGTAGGTCGCCTCGCGGATGTTCGGGAGCTTGAGCAGCAGCATGAGCACACGGCTCAGGCCCATGCCGAATCCACCGTGCGGCGGCACTCCGTAGCGGAAGAAGTCGAGGTAGAAGTCGAGCTCTTCAGGCTCGAGGCCCTTGTCGCGCGCCTGGGCCTCGAGCACGTCGATGCGGTGCTCGCGCTGCGCGCCGGTGGAGATCTCAACGCCGTTGAAGATGAGATCGTAGGAGTTGGTGATCGTCCCGTCGCCCTCGCGACGCATGTGATAGAACGGCCGGATGCTCGAGGCGTAGTCGGTGAGAAAGACGAACTCGTGACCGTAGGTCTCCTTGGCGTACGCCGCGATCTGGCGTTCACCCTCCGGGTCCATGTCATCGTCGGCGCGGGGAACCTCGTAGCCGCGCTCGGCGACGATCTTCTTCGCCTCGGCGAGCGGGATGCGGGGAAAAGGCAGCGTCGGAACAACGACCTCGACGCCGTACAGCGCCTCGATCTCCGCGCCGTGCTTCTCCTTGATCGCGGTGAAGGCAGCAACGAGGAGCTCCTCGTGGAGCTTCATGACGTCTTCGTGCGAGTCGATCCAGCTGATCTCGGAGTCGACCGAGGTGAACTCGGTCGCGTGACGCGAGGTGAAGGAGGGGTCAGCGCGGAAGGCCGGGCCGACTTCGAAGATCTTGCCGAAGCCGGCGGGCTGCGCCATCTGCTTGAAGAACTGCGGGCTCTGGGCGAGGTATGCCTTGCCCTCGAAGTAGTCGACCTCGAACAGCTCGGCCTTCGACTCCGAGGCCGACGCCATGAGCTTGGGGGTGTGGATCTCGACGAAGTCGTTGTCGACCCAGTAAGTGCGCAGGGCGTGCAGGAACGTCGTCTGGATCTTGAAGATGAGCGAGTTCTTCGGAACGCGCAGGTCGAGAAAGCGCCAGTCCATGCGCTTGTCGCCGCTCGAGTCCTCAGCGATGGGGGAGACGAGCGCCTCGGAAACCACGTCGAGGCCGTCGAGCTTGATCTCCACGCCGCCGAGCTTGACGCGCTCATCGTGCTTGAGCTCACCGGTCGCGGTGAGGAAGGTGCCGACGGTGAGCGCGCTGATGGTGTCAGCAAGGGTGTCGTCGAGCGGCGTGCCATCCTCTGCGAAGTTCTTGGGGTGCACGAGCTGGGTTGCACCCGACTCGTCGCGCAGAACGACGAACTGCACCTTCTTCTGGTCACGGATCGTGTCGACCCAGCCGGATACCGAGATGGGGCCGTCGGATGCCGCGGCGAGGTTCTTGATGAGGGTGCGTTCAGTCACGAGAGTCGAGTTTAGTCGCGGCAGCGCGGACCTAGCATTCGGGCCCCCTCGTCACCCACGCCTGGGCGACCTCCTGCGCCTCGGCGAGCGAGGTCACTCCGAGGTACTCCTGGGCCTCGTCGGGGTCGAGTGTCATCGTCGCCGGTTCATCTGCTTCGCCGCCCAGCTGGATCGTGGGAGCCGCTGCGACCGGGTCCGCTCCGATGGCCACGGCAGTGGCGTACTCGGCCGAGAGCACGTCGTCGTCGTAGCCGGGGTTGGCGACGAAGCTGTTGTTTTCCGACTCCATCCACTGGCAGGCGAGTGCGTGAACGATGGTTTGGGCGTAGTTGGTGAGCAGCCGGTCGGGGTGGGCAACACCCCGCCAATAGAGAGGCAGCGGGTTGTCTTCGGAGCCAGCGACGGAGATGGATGACGCGACTGGCAGCCCGAGCGCCACGGCCTTCTGGTAACCGGCAGTGATGGTGTCCCGCACCAGTTCGCCGCTCGCTGCCTCCTGTTCCGGCCACAGGCAGATCTCGGGGGCGGTTCCGGCGCAGACGAGGTTGGAGGCGTCCCGCGCGCCGACCGCTGTCGGTCCCGTGGCCGAGGCGAGCGCGGGAAAGTTGACGACGAGGGCGACAGTGACGGCTGCGGCAACGACGAGCCCCCAACCGAGGCCTCGGACGGATCGCACGGCAATGATCGCGAGAAAGACGATCGTGGCTCCGAGTGAGAACAGCACGGCGGAGGCGATGGCCTGATCGGCCGGTGCGTTGTAGAGCGTCTCGACCGGGTACATCAGAAGGGTGAATCCGCTCAGGTTTGCCCAGCGCAGAGCCTCTCCCGAGTTGGAGGCGAAGAACCACGCGAAGAGCGCGACCACGGTAAGGGGGAGAGCGACGAACCGCGGCACGAGGCTCCCGACCAGGAGACCGAAGGAGAGCGCCGCGAGAAGCATCGTGAGGAAGGCGAGGGGAACCCGCGCGTCCACCGAGGCCGTCACCGGGAGTCCGGATGCCACGAACTGCGCGATCACGCACGCGAGGTAGCCGAGCGCCACGAAGGCGGCCGGTACCGCGGCATCCACGAGCAGTGTTCGCCACCTCTCGCGGAGGGAGAGCGCGCGGTGCTTGCTCGCCGACCATGCGGCGATGCCCGCGGCGAGCGACAGGGCGAGCGGGAGGCCGCTGCCGGCCCGGGAGAGCACTGCGGTGAGGTAGCGCTCCGCGAGAAAACCGTCGAAGGTCTGGGCGATCGCCCACAGCATGACGGCGACGATGACGAGGCCGAGCCAGAAGGCGAGGGAGGTGCGGGCGCGCATCCACGCACCGCGGGCGGCGAGGGGGAGGAGCTCGCCAAGGGAGGGCTTCGACCGCTGCTCGCTTTCGGCGACGTCGAGGAGCGTGCCCACGACGACCGCCTCGTTCTCCGCTCGCCAGCTCTCTGGATAGAGACGAAGCGCGTTGCGGGTCGACCAGTCGAGGGTCATGCGATGCCCAGAGTGAGGGGCCGGAGTCCGAGGCGGGCCTGGGCCTGCGCCGCGAGCGCGTGCATGCGGGCCACCTCCTCTTCGAGGGCGGCGCGGCCTTCGCCGGTGAGCTCGTAGAAGCGGCGGAGCCGCCCGTCGATCACTTCGTCGCCTGCTCGTTCGACGAGCCCTTCTCGGGCGAGTCGGTCGAGCGCCGCATAGAGAGTGGAGACCTTGAGCTTGACCCGGCCGTCGCTCATCGTGGCCGCGTCGCTGATGAGCGCGTAGCCGTGCTTTCGGCCCTCGGCGAGCGCGGCGAGGATGAGCACTGTGGGTTCCTGCATCTGTGGTCTCGACATGCGCCCACCATACTCCATTGCTCGGAATATACAAATGGGTGGTGTCGAAGTTTCTCTACAGGCTGTAGAACATAGACTGGGCGGGTGCCAGCATCCCTCATCCACCTCGTGCGCCATGGCGAGGTCTTCAACCCCGACGGCGTTCTCTACGGCCGCATTCCGGGGTTCGGCCTCTCCGAACTCGGACACCGCATGGCTGCGGCAGCGGCGGAGTCCCTCGCCGGTCGGGAGATCAGCGCGCTCTATGCGAGCCCGCTGCAGCGCGCGCAGGAATCCGCGGCTCCGTGGTCGAAGCTGTTCGGGCTCGACATCGTCACGGAAGACCGCATCATCGAGCCGACCAATGCCTTCGAGGGCAGCGTCAAGATGGGGCCGAGGGTCGTGCTCGCGCCGCGGTCGTGGAAGTACCTCGTCAACCCCTTCGCGCCGAGCTGGGGTGAGGCCTTCACGAGCGTCGAGTCGCGCATGCTCGCTGCCGTAGGTGATGCCTACAACTCCGTCGAGAGCGGCGAGGTCGTCATGGTCAGCCACCAGATGCCGATCGTCATGGTCGCGCGCTCGGTCAAGGGGATGAAGCTCTGGCACGACCCCCGCAAGCGTCGCTGCGCTCTGTCGAGCATCACGACGCTGGCCCTTCGAGACCCTCAGGGGCCGGGGCAGCCCCGCTTCGTCGAGGTTGACTATCAGGAACCTGCGCGAGACTTGGCAGCGAATTCCATCGACTCTGGAGCAGTGTGAACCGTCCACTTCTCGCGGTAGCTTCCCTGCTCGCCGCCACCTCCCTGCTGCTTGCCGGTTGCGCGAGCGACCCGCTCGCCGAGGAGTACCGCAACGGCACAGAGAAGAACTACGTCTCGGGTGACGGAACAGTCACCGAGGTCCCCCTCGCCGAGCGCGGCGCTCCCGTCGACTTCGAGGCGACGACCGACACCGGTGAGACGGTCTCCTCTGCCGACTACCGCGGCCAGGTGCTCGTGCTCAACTTCTGGTACGCCGCGTGCCCTCCCTGCCGCAAGGAGGCACCGATCCTCCAGGAGCTCAACGAGACCTTCGCGAGCGACGCGGCCTTCCTCGGCGTGAACGTGCGTGACCAGGCCGCGACCTCCAAGAACGCGACAGAAGAATGGGGCGTCACCTTTCCTTCCGTCATCGACGCGAACGACGGCAACATGCTCCTCGCCTACGCGGGAACTGTCGCGCCCAACGCGGTTCCGACCACCCTTATCATCGACAAGCAGGGCCGGGTCGCCGCACGCTACCTCGGGCTTCTCGACTCGACATCCATTCTTAAGACACTCATCTCTGACGCGATAGCCGAGGACGACTGACCGTGCCCGGAATCGGTGAGCTCGTCGGGAACGGGCAGCTTCTCGTAGCGCTGCCCATCGCGCTGCTCGCTGGACTCGTGTCGTTTCTGTCGCCGTGCATCCTGCCGCTCGTGCCGGGGTACCTCGGCTACGTCGGCGGACTCGCCGGGGGAGAGCGCGGCAGCCGCCGCCGGCTGGTCGCGGGCGTCTCGCTGTTCATCCTCGGATTCACCGTCGTCTTCGTCATCATGAACGCGCTCGCCGGAACCGCGGGACTCTGGCTCGTGCAGCACCGAGACATCATCACGCGTCTCTCCGGAATCCTCGTGATCGCGGTCGGCCTCGTCTTCATCGGGCAGTTCTCGTTTCTCCAGCGCCAGGTCAAGCCGAAGTGGCTGCCCGCGACCGGGCTCGCCGGGGCTCCGCTGCTCGGCCTCATCTTCGGCATCGGCTGGACGCCGTGCCTCAGCCCGACCCTGACCGCGATCACCCTGCTCAGCCTCGACGGCGGTTCACCGCTCACTGGCGCACTGCTCGGCGTCGCCTACTCGCTCGGCCTCGGCATCCCGTTCGTTCTCGTGGCCCTCGGCTTCGGCTGGGTGGCGACGAGCGTCGCGTGGGTCAAGAAGCACATCCGCGTCGTCAACATCGTCGGCGGCGCACTCCTCATCGTGATCGGTGTGCTCATGGTCTCCGGAATCTGGTCCCTCTTCATGAGCGAACTCGGGGCGGTGATCCTTGACTTCGTCCCGGCCCTCTGACCACATCGACTCACCAACGCCTGACAAGAGCATCGCGCAGCCGAACCTCGGCCCCATTGGCTACCTGCGGTTCTTCTGGCGCCAGCTCACGAGCATGCGCACGGCGCTGTTCCTCCTGCTGTTGCTCGCGTTCGCGTCGATTCCCGGCTCGCTCGTTCCGCAGCGCAGCTCCGACCCCAACGGCGTGCTCCAGTACCAGGACGCGAACCCCGACCTCTACCCGATCCTCGAGAGCCTGCAGGCGTTCGACACCTACACCTCGGTGTGGTTCTCCTCTATCTACCTGCTGCTGTTCATCTCGCTCATCGGCTGCATCATCCCGCGCACCAAGCACCACCTCGCGGCCCTGCGCACCAAGCCGCCGAAGACCCCGGCCCGACTCGAGCGCCTCACCGGTTTCACAGAGCGATCGACGGATGCCGCGGCATCCGATCTCCTCGCGAGCGCCCGTGCCCTCCTGCGCAAGCAGGGGTACCGCACTATGCTGTTCGACAACTCGGTGAGCGCGGAGCGCGGCTACCTCCGCGAGACCGGCAACCTCGTCTTTCACGCGGCGCTCGTCGGCGTGCTCGTCACAGTAGGAATCGGTGGCGGCTTCGGCTACAGCGGGCAGCGTGTCGTCGTCGAGGGCCAGAAGTTCGTCAACGTGCTCGGCGACTTCGACTCCTTCAACCCCGGCCGGTTCTTCTCTCCCGATGCGCTCGAGCCGTACCGCATCAAGCTCGACAAGTTCGACGCTGAGTACGAGCTCGAGAACCAGGACGCCATCGGCCAGGCGACCGACTACTCCGCCTACGTCACCACCACGATTCCCGGCGAGGGCGACAGCGAGCACGTCATCAAGGTCAACGAGCCGATCCGCATCGGCGAGACGGATGTCTTTCTCCTCGGCAACGGCTACGCCCCGACCCTGACCGTGCGTGATCCTGACGGCAACGTCGTGTGGTCGGACTCCGTGCCGTTCCTTCCGCAGGACGCCATGCTCACGTCCCTCGGCGTGGTCAAGGTTCCCGACGGACTCGACGAGCAGGTCGGCATGATCGGCTTCTTCTACCCGACGGTCGCGACGCTCGAGTCCGGCGCTCTCACGTCGCGGTTCCCCGGTCTCGTGAGCCCGGTGCTCTCGCTGCGCGTGTACACCGGAGATCTCGGTCTCGATGATGGCGTGGGGCGCTCCGTCTACAACCTCGACATCGCCAACCTCACCCCGATCGCGGGAGACGGTGCCGACACCTCGGCGCTCCAGCTCGAACCGGGCGAGACGGTGGAGATCCCCGGCGGGCTCGGCACGATCGAACTCAGCGACGTCAAGCGCTTCGCCTCACTCGACATCCATCACGACCCGTCGCAGGTCTGGGTGCTCGTGTTCGCGATGCTCATCCTCGGCGGACTCCTCACCGGCCTCTTCGTTCCGCGACGCCGGGTATGGGTCAAGGTCGTCGAGGCAGCGGACGGCTCGCGCTCAGTGCAGTACGCCGGCCTGGCGCGGGGCGACGACCCGCAACTGGAGGCGGCAGTCGCATCCATCGCAGACAACCATGTGCCCTCGACCGGGATTAAGGTGTAGATCGTGACCGAACTCGTGCAGTACTCCAACCTCGCCGTGTACTCGGCCATGGGCGTCTACGCCATCGCGTTCATCGCGTTCACGTTCGACCTCGCCCGTCGCGCAGCGCCGGCCCCGATCACAGTCGACGCTCCCGCCCTCGAAGCGCAGGGTGCCGCGGTCGGCCGCACGACCCTGCTCACGCGGCTCGCCACCGACGCCCCGGCGAAGGGCGCTCGCGGCGGAACCCGCGCACTGCGCACCGCCATGGCCCTCACGGTCATCGGCTGGGTGCTGCACATGACCTCGGTCGTGCTGCGCGGTCTGGCCGCCGGTTACGTGCCGTGGTCGAACATGTACGGCTTCGCGCTCACCGCGACGGCGCTCATCGTCGGCGTGTTCCTCGCGGTGCAGTTCTGGCAGGACATCCGCTACCTCGGTGTCTTCATCATCGGCTTCACCCTGCTCTTTCTCGGTATCACCAACGTCAACTTCTACGTCGACGTCGTGCCGCAGCCCGTGCCGCTGCAGTCGGCCTGGCTCGTCATCCACGTCTTCGTCGCGATTCTCGGCACGGCGTTCTTCGCCCTCGGCGCGGGCCTCTCGCTCGTGCAGCTCCTGCAGGCGCGGCGCGAGTCGAGCGGAGCCGGACCGCGCTTTCTCGAGACGCTTCCGACGGCGGAGCAGCTCGAGAACCTGGCCTACCGGCTCATTCTCATCGGCTTCGTCTTCTGGACCTTCACCCTCATCGCCGGAGCCATCTGGGCACAGCGCGCGTGGGGCCGCTACTGGGGCTGGGACACCAAGGAAGTGTGGACGTTCATCATCTGGACGATCTACGCCGGCTACATCCACGCACGCGCGACGCGCGGCTGGAGGGGCGCCCGATCGGCCTGGCTCGCGATCATCGGCTTCGTGGCAGTTCTGTTCAACTTCACGATTGTCAACCTCTTCTTCAAGGGCTTCCACTCGTACAGCGGGCTGTGATTGACTCGCTCCATCAGGCTTTACCCAGCATTAAAAACATGACAGATCACGATTAAGCACCTACGGTAGATGAGTCCCACGATTCGTTACAGTAGTTGGCCGGTGCTGTTTACCCAGTGCACGCGAGCCATAGCTTTCAAAGAAACACCATGGTGGTTATGCAGTTGATCAAGAAAAGAAGTGCCGATCTCACCCGAGAGTCAGCACTGACGCAACTCCCCGCTGCACCCCGAAAATCTCACAATCGTTCAGGCGCCAAGCGCCTTCTGGGCCTTCTCACGGCACTCGTCGTTCCCGGCTTTCTCGTCGCCACCTCACTTCCGGCCTTCGCCATCTCCACGCCTCCCACGGCCGAAGATCTGCTTCTCGCCGACACCGCAACCAAAGACGCGGCTCCGCTCCAGTCGTTCAGCGCCACCGCTGAAGCCGAGCTGGGCGTAGAGCGCTCCGCGTTCACCGCCGAGACCCACGCCCAGGTTCAGGCCCGCAAGGCCGCCGCCATCTGGTCGGCTGCCCGCAACGGTGCCTACGGCACGGTCGGCCCGCGCCAGGCCGGTGACGACTACCCGTACCGCACGCTCTCGGGCCTGTCGCCGCTGCGCTACGTCGCGCGCCAGTGCACCGACTTCGTCGCCTGGCGCATCAACCGCGACAAGGGCTCGACGAGCGCTCCGTACAAGTACGACTGGGCCAACATGACCCCCAACGGCGGATCCGCGTCGCAGTGGGCGGCGGCATGGCGCAACCACGGCTGGAAGACCAGCAACACTCCCGTGCGCGGCGCTGTCGCGTGGTGGAGCGGTCACGTCTCCTACGTGAAGTCGGTCGACGGCGGCAACGTCAGCCTCGAGGAATACAACTGGAACGGGTCCGCGTCGTACCACACGCGCACGATCCCGGCGAGTTCGGTCTCGCTCTTCCTGTATCCCCCGCCCTGATCCCATGCTTCAAGTCTGACGAAAGGACGATCCCTCGGGATCGTCCTTTCGTCGTATCCGGGTCATCACTGCGGACGATTCGCCGGGCCCCGCCAACTGGTCGACTGGGGTCATGAGAATCCGTGTCGCCGACAGCATGCCCACAATCATCGGGCTCGTCGCGGCGATGTGCCTCGTCGGCAACGCGATAGTCGTCGTCGGGCTGTTCGCTATCACGGGTTGGTGAGCGCAGCCGGGTTGGTGAGCGCAGCCTGGGCAGTGAGCACGCGGTAGGTGCGCTCCAGCCGGGCCAGCCACCAGTTGGTGCGGTCCATGGATGCCGCGTGCCGCTCGAGCAGCGCGCTCGACACGACCGGGCGGCGCACGGCGATGCTCCCGCCCGAGGGCAGGAGGGGCTCATCCACGACGTCGGCCGCGAGCAGCGCGGCGGTGCCGAGCCCGCAGTCGAACTCGAGTGACGGGATGGCTGCCGCGAGGTGCAACCCCATCGCGAGGCCCACGGAGGTGTCGAGCGCGCTCGAGACGACGACGGGGAGTCCGGCTGCCTCGACGATGTGCAGGGCTGCGTGGATGCCGCCGAGCGGCTGCACCTTGATCACGAGCAGGTCGGCCGCGCCCGCACGAGCGACGGCGAGGGGGTCGCTCGCCTTGCGCACGCTCTCGTCGGCGGCGATCGGAACCCCCATGTACTTCACGCGCGTGCGGATCTCGGCGAGTTCCTCGACCGAGGCGCACGGCTGTTCGACGTACTCGAGGTCGAACTCGGCGAGGGCGTGGATGGCGTGCTCCGCCTCGTCCACGTTCCAGCCGCCGTTAGCGTCGACGCGGATACGACCCTCAGGGCCGAGCAGACGCCGTACTTCGGCAACCCGTGCCGTATCGTCCGCGAGCGACTGGCCGAGTTCGGCGACCTTGACCTTGACGGTGCGTGCGGCCCCGAAGCGCGCGAGGACACCCTCGACCGCGTCGACTCCCACAGCGGGGAGTGTCGCGTTCACGGCCACCTCAGACCGCACCAGGGGTGGTGTCGGCGTCCAGCCGAAGTCGATCGTCGCGGCGAGCCAGGCGGCCGCCTCCTCGTCGCCGTACTCGACGAAGGGGGAGAACTCCGTCCAGCCCTGGGGCCCCTCGAGCAGCAGGGCCTCCCGCGATTCGATGCCACGGAACCTCGTGGCGAGGGGGAGCGAGACGACGCGCGCCGTTGCGGTCAGTTCTGCGAGTGTGGGGAGCATGGTGCCATCCTGCCAACTAAGCATGGGTAACAATGGGTGCCATGGCGGAGTTCGCGGGTCTCGAGGTGTTTCGGCAGCGCCCTGTCGCGCAAAAGAAGGTCGTGCAGAAGCCGGTGGAGTTCCGCGACGAGTCGCGCAAGACTGCGCACCTCGGCTTTTCAGCGCTCCTGCTCGCGACCGGACTCCTCGCACTCGTCACCTACGCCGTGTTCGCTGCCCTCGACGGCGACTTCGAGCGGGCCACACTTCTCGCCTGGATCGCGGTGGGCGGCAGCATCCTCACCGGTCTGATGGGCCTAGCCGCGCTCGTGCTGGGCTACGGGCGGCTCTGGGGCCTCGCGGCCGTCGTCGTGAGCCTGCTGGCCAACCCGTTCGCGCTGCGGGCGATCCTGGGCTTCTTCGGAGACCTCGCCGCAACGCAATAGTCTTGGGCTATGGCAAGCGACGTCTCAGACCTGTTCGATCCGCAATTGTGGCGCGAGGTCGACGGCTTCGGTGAACTGACCGACCTCACCTACCACCACGACGTCGCGGGCAGAGTCGCCCGGGTTGCGTTCAACCGCCCCGAGGTGCGCAACGCCTTTCGTCCGCACACCGTCGACGAGCTGTATCAGGCGCTGGATGACGCGCGCCAGAACCCGCGCATCGGCGTCGTTCTCCTCACCGGCAATGGCCCGAGCGCGAAGGACGGCGGCTGGGCGTTCTGCTCGGGAGGCGACCAGCGCATCCGCGGGCGCGACGGGTACGAGTACCCTCCGACGGGCTCAGGGCAAGCTCCCACAGCGGCGAGCACCGGTCGCCTCCACATTCTCGAAGTGCAGCGCCTCATCCGCTTCATGCCCAAGGTCGTCATCGCCGTGATCCCGGGCTGGGCGGCCGGTGGCGGACACTCGCTGCACGTCGTGTGCGACTTGTCGATCGCCTCGCTCGAGCACGGAAAGTTCAAGCAGACCGATGCCGACGTCGGCTCCTTCGACGCGGGCTACGGAAGCGCATACTTCGCCCGCCAGGTCGGACAGAAGTTCGCCCGCGAGGTGTTCTTTCTCGCCCGCGAGTACAGCGCGGAACGCGCGCTCGAAACCGGTGCGATCAACGCTGCGGTGCCGCACTCCGAGCTCGAGACGACTGCCTACGAGTGGGCGCAGGAGATCCTCACCAAGTCGCCGACCGCGATCCGCATGCTCAAGTTCGCCTTCAATGCGATTGATGACGGCATGGTCGGCCAGCAGGTGTTCGCGGGGGAGGCCACGCGCCTCGCCTACGGAACCGACGAGGCCACCGAGGGCAAGAACGCGTTCCTCGAGAAGCGCGAGCCGGACTGGTCGCCCTACCCCTGGCACTACTGAGCCAGCCTGGCGCCATCGCTCAGGAGAGGTGGGTGACCTCGACGGAGTCGAAGGACACCACGACCCTGCGGTAGGCGCCGCCCTCGTCGACGACGATCGTGGCGATCTCGTCACGCCCGAACGGGCTCAGTCGCGCCGTGATGGTTCCCTCGGCACTCTCGCGCAACTGGGTGATGAGGGCATCCTCGACGCGGGTGCGCTCGGTCTCGTCGAGCTCCGCGCCGCGGTCGTCGAGCAGCACGACCTGGATGCCGCGCGCACGGGCCTCCCGCGTCTCTGAGACGAGTCGCTCGCCGCTGAATCCGGCGGCGCGAATGCCGTCGCGCAGACTCGCCTCGAGCAGCTCGAAGCCCTCCCGCTCGGCCGCGGTGAACTCCTCACCCGAGAGGATGCGGTCGAGTGCGGGGCGCGCGTCGTTCTCGAGCCGGGCAACCTGGCGCTCCCGCTCCCCGGTCGCAGCGGCCGTCGCGGCACGAGCGGCGGCACGGGAGAGCTGCGTCTCCTGGATGGCCGTGATGGTGCGGCTGGCCCGCCTCAGGAACAACCCGAAGAGCGAACCGATGAGCAGTGTCGAAGCCTGGCGCGCGACATCCACGCCGACGATCGCGAGGGCAGTGCCGCCGCTGAAGCTCGACGCGATCTCGATGCCGGCGAACAGGATGTACCCGACCCAGGCCTGGGTGGTGCGGCCGCGCAGGGCGAGTACGAGGTAGACGAAGGTGATGGCGCCCATGTGCCAGTTGGAGTAGCCGGGGTCGTCGGGGGTGGCGAGGTTCCACGCCTCGATGGTGGTGATCGCTGAGACGAGGGCGATGATCGAGACGGTGGCGAGGCGCCCGAACGGCTCCTTGCCGGGCATCGCGAGCACGAAGAGTGCCGCGTAGAGCAGGCCGAGTGCGACAAGACCGAGCGCGGGGCTGACGAGCTTGCCGAGGTTGAGCACGACGATCACGGTGGTCGCAAGGGCGTAGAAGGTCAGGAGCAGTCGGCCGCCGAGGCCGGTGAGCCGGAGGATCGAGGTGACGTCGGTCTTCACGCTGCGCCTCCCGTCGGGCGCCAGGTGAGCGAGACGGTGGTGCCGGCTCCGCGCGAGGAGGTGACCGTTGCGCGGCCGCCGGCCTGCGAGTTGACGCGGCTGAGGATGCTCACTCGGATGCCGAGCCGGTCGAGCCCGATGCGGTGCGCGACGAAGCCCTTGCCGTCGTCGTTGACGAGGATCTCGGCTCCGGCCCGGTCGAAGCGCGCGAACGCCGTGCGCCGCACCGGGCGGCCATCGGGCCACTCCGCGTGCCGGATGCTGTTGCGGATCGCCTCAGCGAGGGCCTCGGTGAGAGCGTCGCAGATGTCTGACGGAAACCGCGGCGCTGCGTCGGGCATCGAGTTGGAGACGGTGAGGTCGATTCCGTACGAGGCAGCCGAGCCGCGGAGCATCGACTCGAACTCGGCGGCCGTGAGGAGTTCGGCTCCCGAGGTTCCGTCGCGGAACTCGTCCATCTTGGCGAGTGCGTGCCGCGCGCTGTTGCGGGTGAGGTCGAGGGTCGTGGGGACGCTGCGTGCCGCCGAGTTGAGGGTCGCGAGCACGTCGTCGTGCATGAACGCGTGGAACCGCGCCCGCTGCGCCTCAACCGTCTCGGCGACCGCCGAGGCCGCCGCCACCTCCTGGGCTTCGCGGGAGGCGGCATCCTGCTCCCGCCCGGCGCGCAGCGCGAGCTGCATGAGCGACATGAGCACGCCCGTGATGATGATCGTCATGATGGCGTCCTGGATGGCGATGGACGCGTCGCCACCGCCGTAGACGATGTACCGCATAGTGCCGCTCGCCGTCGCGATGATCAGCAGGTAGGCCCAGGCGAGGGTCGGGCGCAACGCGAGGGACGCGAAGCAGACGGCGGCCGTGATCATGTTGAGCAGCCACGGCAACTGGTCGTCGGGCAGGCGGGCGGTGAGCATCGCGAGCGGCCAGCAGATGATGAAGATGAGGCCGGACAGCGCGTGGGTGAGTCCGAAACCCTGCAGCACCTTCACCGGGGCGCGAAAGGCGAAGATCGCGACGGCGGGCGGAAGACCACAGAAGACGGCGACCGAGACGATGAGATACACCGGGTCGAGGTAGGGCGCCTGGGCGATGATCGAGGGCAGCCCGAGCAGGCTGAAGACGACGCTGCCGATGCCGATAGACAGGACCAGAATCCTGAATATCCGGTCGAAAGCGGTTTCGATGATCATGCGACTCCCCGTGCCCCAGCGATAAGCGTGGCACAAAACCGCTGATTACGCTTGGGTTATGTCCAGGCCTCTCAGCGCAGTGTCAGGGCTGGCCCTCGTGCCGGCCCTGCGCAACGCGCTGGCCGGGTCTGGGGATGCGATCTTCGCCGGTCCGCCGGATGCACCGCTGCCACCCACCGTGCCCCAGCGCGTGTCGCTCGTGGTGCAGTCGAGTGGCTCGACCGGACGCCCCAAACGGGTCGAACTCTCCTCGGATGCGCTCCTCGCGAGTGCCGCCGCCGCCGAGACGTTTCTCGGGAGCCCCGGGCAGTGGCTCCTCGCGCTCCCCACGAGTTACATCGCCGGACTCAACGTCATAGTGCGGTCGATCGCGGCCGACACCGAGCTCGTGACCATCGACGACGGACCGTTCACCGCGGCATCCTTTCTCGAGGCGGCCGGGCGCATGACCGAGAGTGTGCGTTTCACGTCGCTCGTTCCCGCCCAGCTCGCGAGAATCCTCGAGGTGGATGCCGCGGCGGCAGCCCTCGCGAGATTCGACCGCGTGCTGCTCGGTGGCCAGGCCGCGCCGGCAGCGCTCCTGGCGCGAGCCGTGGAGCGCGGCATCCGCGTCACCCGCACCTACGGCGCGAGCGAGACCAGCGGTGGGTGCATCTACGACGGCTCACCGGTCGGGGCGACGACAGTGCGGATCACCGACGGCCAGGTGGAGATCGCCGGCCCGACGCTCGCGGAGGGCTACCTGCTCGATCCGGAGCGCAGTGACGCGGCGTTCTACCTCAACGACGGCACCCGCTGGTACCGCACCGGGGACCACGGCACCCTGGAGGACGGCGTCCTCACAATCACGGGACGACTCGACGACGTGATCATCTCGGGTGGCGTCAAGGTGTCGCTCGCCGAGGTGGAGGCCGCCGTGGCATCCATCCCGGGTCTTGCCGGCGCCGTCGTGGTGCGTGCGTCGAGCGAGGAGTGGGGCGAGGTGCCGGTGGTCGTCACGACGGCTGCTGCCGACCTGTATGCGGTGCGCGCGTGGGTCGCCCAACGACTCGGCGCTGCAGCGGCCCCCGCGGCGATCGAGGTCGTCGACGCGATCCCGCTGCTCGACTCGGGCAAGCCGGATCGCGCGGGGCTCGCTGCCCGACTCGCTCGATAGACTCACGTCGTGGCCAATCCCAAGCAGCAGCGCATCGACCCGAAGACGGTTTCCGCGGCAGTCGCCCGCGGCAAGAGCAAGCGTCCGGGTGGTCGACCGCCCGGCGTCGCCAAGGTCAAGAAGGCCGGAGCGCGCGACTGGATCGCCGGAGCCCGCCTGCGCACCCTGCCGCTCGGAATCGCGCCCGTCGTGCTCGGCACGGCGACCGCCTGGGTCATCAACGACGGTGACAGCCAGTGGAAGCTCGCCATCCTCTGCCTCGTCGTCGCGCTCGCGCTGCAGATCGCCGTCAACTACGCCAACGACTACTCCGATGGCATCCGCGGCACTGACGCACACCGCGTCGGACCGTCGCGACTGACCGGCTCGGGAGCAGCCACACCACGCGCCGTGCTCACCGTCGCCCTCGTCTTCTTCGGGATCGCCGCAGCCGCCGGGGTCGCCATCACTGTGCTCACCGGCTACTACTGGCTGCTCGCCGTCGGCGCCGTCTGCATCGTCGCCGCCTGGTTCTACACGGGAGGCAAGCGCCCCTACGGATACAACGCCCTCGGTGAGGTCTTCGTCTTCATCTTCTTCGGCATCGTCGCGACGGCGGGCACCACTTTCGTGCAGGCCGGAACCGTGAGCTTCGAGACCTGGATCGCCGCGGTCGCGATCGGGCTCATCGCGTGCGCCGTGCTCATCGTGAACAACCTGCGCGACCTCGAGCAAGACAAACTCGCCGGCAAGCGCACCCTCAGCGTTCTCATCGGGGCGACGGCGTCGCGCGTGCTGTTCGGCATCTTCCTGCTCGTGCCGTTCGTGCTTCTGCTCGCGTTCGTGTTTCTCTACTACAACGCCGGATACACCTTCCTCGCGCTGCTCATCGCGGTTCCGGCGGTCATCATCACGGCGACGGCGAAGACGCCGGGGGAGTACATCCTCGCGCTCAAGCTCGCGAGCCTGACGGCTCTCGCCTACTCGGTGATCCTCGCGGTGACGATCATCGTGCCGTTCTAGCGGTTGGTGTCCGCCGCGTCTTCAGCTTCTTCGTCGGCAGTTTTGGGTGAATGCTCAGCGTCGCGATTGCGGCGGTCGTAGAGGTCGCGAGCCACCTCGTCGCGCGGCTTGCTGAGGAACAGGTATGACACGCAGAACCCGATGATCGCTGCGATGATCGCGGCGAGCCACGGAGCCGCGCCAATGAGCAGGAGAACCGCGAAGACGGCGGCAAAGAGCCCTACGCGGAGCAGACTGTAGAGCACCCAGGATTTCACGTCTCCAGTGTAAGGAGGCTCCGACTTAGAATTGACCGTATGCCCCGCCTACTCATCATCGTCGGAGTCGTACTCATCGCGTTTCAGATCTTCGCGATCGTCGACATCATCCTCACCGACAAGCGGCGGGTGCGGGCTCTCAACAAGCCCATCTGGCTGATTCTGGCCATCGTTACCTCGGCGATCGGTGGCGCGCTGTGGTTCATCCTCGGCAAGGAGCCGTTCCGCGGCGACGGCGGCTCGCTCCCGCGCACCGTTGCGCCCGACGATGACCCGGAGTTCCTCGAACGCCTCGACCGCGATGAAGAGCGCGACGCCCGCATCCGGGAACTCGAAGAAGAGCTTGCCAAGCTCGACGATGACGACGACAAGAAGTAGTTCACCCGCGACCGACTTCGCGGCCGCGCTGCTCGACGAGTTCGTGCGTCTCGGCGTGCGTGACGTCGTGCTCAGCCCGGGGTCGCGCTCGCAGGCCCTCGCCCTCGTGGCGGCCGACCGCGAACGCGCCGGAGCCCTGCGCCTTCGCGTGCGCATCGACGAGCGGGTCGCCGGCTTTCTCGCCCTCGGCCTCGCCGTCGAGACCGCGACCCCCGTCGTCATCATCACGACCTCGGGCACCGCCGTTGCCAACCTGCACCCTGCCGTGCTCGAAGCCCACCACTCCGGCGTGCCGCTCATCGTCGTGAGCGCCGACCGTCCGGCAGAACTGCGCGGCATCGGCTCCAATCAGACCACCACCCAGCCCGGCATCTTCGCGAGTGCTCTTCGCGGTTCGTGGGATGTCGCAGCCCCCACCCTCGACGCACCCGGCGACCCCGTGGCGCTCGCCGCCGAGGTTCACGCGGCCGCCCTCGCCGGCCCGGTGCACCTCAACCTCGCGTTCGCGGAGCCGTTGAGCGGGGCGGTGCCGCCGGTGGTCGAGCGCAGTCGAGATCAGGTCGACCACAGCCGAGATGACGTTGACTGGCTCGATCCGGTTCTCGACGAGCTCGAACCGGTCTCGACAGGCTCGACCACCGGCACCACTGTCGCCGTCGCGCCCGGCACCCTCGTCATCGCCGGGCACGGCGCCGGCCCGGTCGCCGAGCAGACGGCGCGGGACCTCGGTGCCCCGCTCATCGCCGAGGTCTCGAGCGGCGCGCACTTCGGCCCCAACCTCGTCGTCGCCTACCGCGAACTCCTCGGCAGGGCGAACTTCGGCGATCGCGTCGAACGCGTCATCGTGTTCGGCCACCCGACGCTGAGCCGCGAAGTGCCAGCGCTCGTGCAGCGCGACGGTGTCGAGACGATCGTGGTGCGGAGCGCGGCATCCGTCGACGACTACAACCCCGGCCACCGCGTCTCGCGCTTCGTGGATGCCGTGACAGTCGAGGGCGAACCCGACGAGTCGCCCGCGGGCCGCTCCTGGCTGGGGCGCTGGGTCACGACCTCGCGCGCCGAGCTGGAGCAGCAGGACGCCCCGCCCATCGCGATCGCGATCTCGAACGAACCCGCCGACCAGGCCGCGTTCAACCGCGCTGTGCTCGCGGGGCTCCGTGCGCCGGTCACCCGCCGCGCGCTCGTCGAAGCCGTGTGGCGCATGAGCTGGCCGCACGACCGGCTCGTGGTCGGCGCGTCGCGGCTGATCCGCGAGCTCGACCGTGTCGCACCCGGCAAGAAGATCCGGGTGCACGCCAACCGCGGTCTCGCCGGCATCGACGGCACGATTTCGACCGGGCTCGGTGTCGCGCTCGCGAGCCAGGCGCTCGAGGGTGCGACGCAGGGTGGGATCACCCGCGTGCTGCTCGGCGACCTCGCGCTGCTCCACGATGCGGGCGCCCTGCTCTTCGGCGAGGGCGAGCCGCGCCCCCGCATCCAGGTCATCGTGGGCAACGACGGCGGTGGCACGATCTTCGACGGACTCGAGGTTGCCCACTCCGCGGCATCCGACGATCTCGATCGCGTCATGCTGACGCGACAGAACGTCGACGTCGAGAAGCTCGCCGCGGCATACGGCTGGGCCTACAAGCGGGTCGACAATCGCGGGCAGCTCGACGAGTCGCTCACCCCGACGCTCGAGCCGACCATCGTCGAAGTGCCGCTGCAGCGTTAGCCTCGAGTCATGAACGATGCGACGATGGCCGGCCCCGGATTCCAGCTCGCGCGGGTGGACCCGTCGTCGACCCCCGGATTCCAGGGCGACAAGGCCGCCGGCCAGGCGACTCTCAAGGCCGCCTCCGGTGAGCTCGCCGAACTGCAGGAGAAGCTCTTCGCGTCATCCCGTTTCGGTGATGAGCGCAGCGTGCTGCTCGTGCTGCAGGCGATGGACACCGCGGGCAAGGGCGGCATCGTCGACCACGTGCTGGGCGGTACCAACCCGCAGGGTGTCAAGGCTTTCGCGTTCAAGGCGCCGACCGACGAGGAGAAGGAGCACGATTTTCTCTGGCGCATCCGCAAACAGGTGCCGCCCGCAGGGTACATCGGTGTGTGGGATCGCTCGCACTACGAGGACGTGCTCATCCATCGAGTGCGCGGCTTCTCCTCCCCAGAGGTGATCGAGGAGCGCTACGGGCTCATCAACGACTTCGAGCGCGAACTCCAGGCGAATGGCACCACGATCGTCAAGGTCATGCTGCACATCTCGAAGGCAGAGCAGAAGGCCCGGCTCCAGGCCCGCCTCGACGACCCCACCAAGCACTGGAAGTACAACCCGGGCGACCTCGACGAGCGCGACAAGTGGGACGACTATCAGGCCGCCTACCAGGTCGCCATCGAACGCACCGGGGATGTCCCGTGGCACGTCGTTCCCGCAGACAAGAAGTGGTTCGCTCGCCTCGCCGTGCAGCGCCTGCTCATCGATGCGCTCCGCTCGCTCGACCTCGCGTGGCCGGCGGCCGACTACGACGTGGCCGCGGAGAAGCGCAGGCTCGCGGCCAGCTAGCGCTCGCTGAGGTTCTCGAAGCGGCTCTCGAAGCGCTTCTCGAGGCGGTTCTCGAGGCGGCTCTCAAAGCGATTCTCGAGGCGGCTCTCGACGAGCCCGAGTGAGTCGCTGCGCTTCGAGAGCCCCAGCGAACGGCGACTAGCCGAACGCCTCGACCACGGGCCGGAACTTCATCTTCGTCTCGGCGAGCTCGCGCTCCGGCACCGAGCCGTCGACGATTCCGGCGCCCGCGTACGCGGTGATGCGACCGGTGCTCGAGACGTGGGCGCAGCGCAGGGCAACCGCCCACTCGCCGTCCCCGTTGGCATCGACCCAGCCGACCGGCCCGGCGTAGCGACCGCGGTCGAAAGGCTCGAGCTCTTCGATGAGATCCATGGCGGCACCGGTGGGGGCTCCCGCGACGGCGGCCGTCGGGTGCAGCGCGGCGATGAGGTCGAGCGAGCTCGATCCGTCACTCAGCTGACCGGCGACGTCGCTCGCGAGGTGCCACAGGTTGGGGAGCTTGAGGGTGAACGGCGACTCGCTCGCCGTGAGGATGCTGCTGTGCGGTTCGAGCACGCTCATGACGCTCGCCAGCGCGTAGGCATGCTCGTCGAGGTCTTTGTCGGAGGTCGCGAGCGAGACTGCCGCGTCGTGATCGGTCTCAGCGTCGCTGCCGCGGCCGATACTCCCAGCGAGTACACGGGCGCCGACTTCGCCGTGGTCCACCCGCACGAGAGTCTCAGGGCTCGACCCGATGAGGCCGTTGACCGCGTAGGTGAAGCTGTCGGGATATCCCATCGCCAGAGAACTCAGCACGAGCCTCAGGTCGGCCCCTTCGGGCAGGTGCCCGACGAGGTCGCGGGCGAGCACGACCTTGCGCACGTCGCCTCGATTTATCGCGGCGATCGCGGCGTCGACGGCCGCGACGAACATGTCGGGCTTCATCTCGCCGGGCAGCAGCGAGATGCGGTACTCGGGGCCGAAAGCGGTGGGCTGAGGGGTGCCGTTCTCAGTGTTGATGCGGGTGATCCAAGTCACGCCGTCGCGACGTCCAATGAGAATGGATGGCACGATCAGCACGCTCGTCGCAGCAGAGTCGCGCGAGAAGGCGAATGACCCGAGGGCGACCAACCCGGTTCCGGGGAGCCCGACCTCGTCGGTGACCGTAGCGCTCGCAACGATGGAGCGCCACGCCTTCGCCGCATCGCGCATGCGGTCCTCGCCGCTGAACTCGAGCCTCAGCGCCTCGCCGATACCGGCGACGCCCTGTTTGCGGCGCAGAAAAAGCAGCGGATCGCGTGCCGACAGCAGCGGGATGATCGGGCCAAGTTCGTCGATCGGGAGGGTTGTCACGCTGAGCTGGGGGATATCGGCCACAGTCGTGCTCACCTCTCCAGCGTACTCCCCGCTTGGCGAAAGGCTTTCTCACTAGACTTGCAGGGTGAGCAAAGCCGACCTGAACAAAGAGCCCGACGAGGTTGCTGGCATGTTCGACGGCGTTGCGCGCGGTTACGACCGCACCAACGACATCCTCTCCGCCGGCAACGCCCCACTCTGGCGCTTCGCCACGGTGCGTGCGATCGACCCGCAGGAGGGCGAGCGCATCCTCGACATCGCTGCCGGAACCGGCACGTCGTCCGTCGCGCTCACCAAGACGGGTGCAACAGTCGTCGCCGTGGACTTCTCCGCCGGAATGATCGAGGAGGGGCGCCGTCGGCACCCCGAGCTGGAGTTCATCCAGGCTGACGCCGAGAAGCTCCCCTTCACGGACAACGAGTTCGACGCCGTCACCATCAGCTTCGGCCTGCGCAACATCAACGACCCGCGCCAGGCGCTCTCCGAGATGTACCGCGTGCTCAAGCCCGGCGGACGTCTCGTCATCACCGAGTTTTCCAAGCCGCCCCGCGCGGTCTTCCGTGCCGGCTACGCCGCGTATATGAGGTACGTCATGCCCGCGGTCGTGAAGGTCGCGAGCTCCAATTCGGAGGCGTACACCTACCTCAACGAGTCGATCAAGGCGTGGCCCGACCAGGGTGAGCTGAGCCGCTGGATCCGCGGAGCAGGCTTCACCCGCGTCGCCTACCGCAACCTCACCGCAGGCGTCGTCGCGATGCACCGCGGCCGCAAGCCCGTCGACGCAGACGTGCTCGCATCCGTCGCCAAGCGCAAGAGCGCGGCAACACGCCCCATCAAGACCCTGCCCCCGAAGTCCTGACGACTTCCGACCAGATCGGCACCAGAGTGAATCCGAGCGTTCCGCTTGCTCGCCGCAGCAACACGCTGAGCTCATCCCTCGGGCTGGGCGAGAAGCTCTTCGCCTCAAGCGACGAACGACGCTTTGTCAGAGCCATCGAAGACGGCCTCGAGATCATCGAGGAGGGCCTTCTCGTCGAGATGAGCTTCGCCGATGACATGGCCGACGTCACGAGTCGCTACCTGCTCGAGGCCGGGGGCAAGCGCGTGCGTCCCGTGCTCACGCTCCTCACCGCTCAGCTCGGCGACGGCAACAACGACAACGTCATGACGGCTGCCAAGGCCATCGAGATCACCCACCTCGCCTCGCTGTACCACGACGACGTCATGGATGAAGCGCAGATGCGCCGGGGCGTTCCCTCGGCCCAGGCGGTGTGGGGCAACTCCGTTGCCATCCTCACGGGCGACCTGCTGTTCGCCCGCGCGAGCAAGCTCGTCTCGCGGCTGGGGGAGCGGGCCATCCAGCTGCAGGCAGACACCTTCGAGCGCCTGTGCCTCGGTCAGCTGCACGAGACGATCGGCCCGCGCGCCGACGACGACCCGATCGCCCACTACCTGCAGGTGCTCGCCGACAAGACCGGATCCTTGATCGCCACCGCGGCCGAGGTCGGCGTCATGTTCTCCAACGCACCCGATGAGTACCGCGAACCGGTCGTCGAGTTCGGGGAGAAGATCGGCGTTGCGTTCCAGCTCATCGACGACATCATCGACCTCTCGCAGAAGGCCGAGGAGACCGGCAAGGTCGCAGGCACCGACCTGCGCAGCGGTGTATCCACGCTGCCCCTTCTCTACCTGCGCGAGCAGGCCACGACCGACTCTGACGCCGCCGCCCTGCTCACGAGGCTCGAGCGCGACGTCAACGCAGCCTTCTACAGCGACGCGGATGACTCGGACCTCGCTCTTGCGATCGCCGAACTCCGCGAGCACGACGTGACCCACCGCACCCTCGTCGAGGCGCGCCGCTGGGCCGCCGAAGCCGTGTCGGCGCTCGCCCCGCTGCCCGACGGACCGGTGAAGAAGGCGCTCTCGCGCTTCGCCGAGACCGTCGTCGAGCGTTCCAACTGATTTCGCGCTGGCCAGACCAGTCGCACCCCTGAAACGAAAGAGATACCCATGACCAAGCTCAGGCTGGCCATCGTTGGAGCAGGACCCGCAGGCATCTACGCCGCAGACATCCTGCTCAAGGCCGAGAAGCAGTTCGACGTGTCTATCGACCTGTTCGAGCAGCTCCCTGCTCCGTACGGCCTCGTGCGCTACGGCGTCGCTCCCGACCACCCCCGCATCAAGGGCATCATCACCGCGTTGCGTGAGGTGCTGGATGCCGGACGCATCCGCATCTTCGGCAACGTGCTCTACGGCCGCGACATCACCCTCGACGACCTCAAGAAGCACTACAACGCCGTCATCTTCTCCACCGGCGCCATCACGGACGCCCCGCTCGCCATTCCCGGCATCGACCTCGAGGGCAGCTACGGCGCCGCCGACTTCGTGAGCTGGTTCGACGGTCACCCCGACGTGCCGCGTGAGTGGCCTCTCGACGCCAAGGAGATCGCCGTCATCGGCAACGGAAACGTGGCCCTCGACGTCGCCCGCATGCTCGCGAAGCACGCCGAGGACCTCCTCGTCACCGAGATCCCCGACAACGTCTACCAGGGGCTCGCCGCCTCGCCCGTCACCGACGTGCACGTGTTCGGACGCCGCGGACCCGCGCAGGTGAAGTTCACCCCGCTCGAGCTCCGTGAGCTCGGCGAACTGCGCGACGTCGACATGATCGTGCACGACGAGGACTTCGAGTACGACGAGGCGTCCAAGACCGCGATCGCCACCAACAAGCAGGTCATGGTCATCGACCGCGTGCTCACCCAGTGGCGCTCGCGTGAGGTCGGCGCGGCATCCCGCCGCCTGCACCTGCACTGGTACGCGAAGCCGCACGAGGTGCTTGGCGAAGACGGTCGCGTCAGTGGCTTCCGCTGGGAGCGCACCGCGCCCGACGGCGAGGGCGGCGTGACTGGAACCGGCGAGTTCCGCGAGGTTCCGATCCAGGCCATCTACCGCGCTGTCGGCTACTTCGGCTCGCCCCTCGACGGCATCCCGTTCGACGAGAAGCGCGGCGTCATCCCGAACCGCGAAGGCCAGGTGCTCGACGACAACGACCAGCCTGTGCACGGCGTCTACGCGACCGGATGGATCAAGCGCGGACCGGTCGGCCTCATCGGCCACACCAAGTCCGACGCAATGGAGACCGTCAAGCACCTCATCAACGGCCAGGCCGACTGGTGGAGCCCGGCGTCACCGTCGGAGGAGTCCGTCGTCGAGCTGCTTCAGGAGCGCGGCGTCGAGTACACCGACCTCGACGGCTGGCACAACCTCGACCAGCACGAGCTCGCCCTCGGCGAGGCTGCCGGTCGCACCCGCATCAAGGTCGTGCCGCGCGACGAGATGGTTGCGGCTTCGAACAAGAAGTAACACGCACGTGTGACAGGGCGCGGCACCACTTGGTGCCGCGTTTTTGTCGTTAAGCCGCGACATCCACCGGCATATTGCAAGAGTCGCGGCGCGAAGGCTGGGGCTACTGAACGGCGGCGGTGAGGCGGGCGAGGTTGTCGAGCACGCGGCTGGGGAGCGGGCGCTGCATCCATTCGTCGAGACCGAGCTCGCGGCTCTTCGAGCGGTAATCGTCGGCGACGCCGAGCAGGTCGGTCACGAACGAGGCTCCGTGCACCATGACCGAGATCTCGAGGTTGAGGCTGAACGAGCGCATGTCCATGTTGCTCGAGCCGATCACCGCGACCTCGTCATCGATCGTGAAGAACTTGGAGTGCAGCACGGTCGGCGACTTGTAGAGCCAGATGTGCACGCCGGCCTTGAGCAGCGCCTCGTAGTAGCTGCGCTGCGCGTGGTAGACGAGGGGCTGGTCGCCGATCTCAGAGACGAAGAGCTCGACGTGGATGCCACTCTGCGCCGCCGTCGTGATCGCGTAGAGCATCGACTCGTCGGGCACGAAGTAGGGCGAGGAGATCACGATCTTCTTGCGCGCGATGTACAGCAGTGAGTTGAACAGGCGCAGGTTGTTCTCGCCCGAGAATCCCGGCCCCGACGGAACCACCTGGGCGTCGAGCGCGTTGGTGCGGCGCGGGCGGGGCACGTCGCTTGTCTCGCGCAGCAGCAGCTCGTCGGTCTCCGAGTACCAGTCGGTGACGAAGAGCGCGTTGATCCCCGCGACGATGGGGCCCTCGAAGCGCACCATGAGGTCCATCCACTGGAGCCCGCGGCGGAGGTTGCCCTTCTTGTTGTAGCTCGGATCGATGACGTTCTGCGAGCCGGTGAAGGCCACGGTGCCGTCGAGCACGAGGATCTTGCGGTGGTTGCGCAGGTCGGGGCGCTGCCAGCGTCCACGCCACGGCTGGATCGGCAGCATGAGGTGCCACTCGACCCCGGCCTTCTTGAGCCGCCGGATTGTGCGCTGGTAGCCGACCGATCGCACGCCGGCGATGTGGTCGAGCAGCACGCGCACGGTGAGTCCGCGCTTCACGGCATCCTCGAGCGCGTCGAAGAATGGCGCGGTGGTCGTGTCGAACGACAGGATGTAGAACTCCGCGTGCACGTACTTCTTGGCCTCGCCGATCGCCGCCGTCATGGCTTCGATCGTCTGCAAGGGGGTGGGATGCAACTGCGCGACGTTTCCACCGACGAGGGGCATTGCTCCGAGCGTGCGGTTGAGTGTGACCACCGGGTCGAGCCACGCGTGGTCGTGGCTCACATCGTCGAAACCCTCGGTCGTGTCGAGGATGTAGTCGGTGATTTCACGCTGCTTGTTGCGGCGTGAGCGCGGGAGCTTGCGGCTGCCGAACAGCAGGAACAGGATCGCGCCGACGTACGGCAGAAAGAAGATCGCGAGCAACCACGCGGTGGCCGTCTGCGGTCGACGGTTGCGCGGGATGAAGATCACCGCGACGATGCGGATCGCGTAGTCGATGACCACGAGGGCGATCGGAACCCCGACAGTCAGAAACCCGGCGAAGTCCACGCTCGAAGTCTACTGAGCTGCGGTTCCGGTGCGGCCCCATTCGGCCATGGCTTCAGTGATGTGGGATGGCCCGAGCATGAACAGCGGCGTGAGCTCCTCCCACCCGCGGTGCTTGGTGCGTTTCGCGTAATCCTCGTGCGCTGCGTCGACCGCGTTGCTCGTGTCGAGCCCGGCACCCTCGGTGCCCATAACGGCGAGGTGGTACATCCACACAGAGCCGTCGGCCTCGGTGTGCTTGAAGGTGGCCTCGAACGCGGCCCGCTCGTTGGGCAGGGTCGCGAGACATTCCTCGTAGCGGTCGGTGAGCATCTGCATCCACTCGTCGAGGAGCGCCTCTTTTCCGTCGAGAAGAAGGGCACGGCTCAGCTCGAGGCTGAGCCCGTCTGGCACTGTCGCGGGCATCGGATGCTTCGTGAAGGCCGGGCGAAACTCGGTCATCGTTTCGGCTTGTTCGTGCGAGGCTCACCGGGGGCCGGTGCGGGGTCGGTCTTCCGGCGTTCGACCTTGAGCTCCTGCACGGCAGCATAGGTCGCAGGCCGGTAGATCTCGTCGAAGACGCCGAGACCGGTCGGCGGGATGTACCGCGGATCCTTTACGCGCTTGCGTCGCACCTCAGCACGGAACCACGCCGGCCAGAACGCCATGGTCGCGGCGAAGACGCCGAGGCCGATGAGGGCGATCAGGCCGACATCCATTTATCTACCTGAAGTTGACGAACTGCAGGTCGATGTCGAGGTCGGCGCCCTTGAGCAACGCCATGGTCGCCTGCAGGTCGTCACGGCTCTTGGATGACACGCGCAGCTCGTCGCCCTGGATCTGGGCCTTGACGCCCTTGGGTCCCTCATCGCGGATGAGCTTGGACACCTTCTTGGCGTCTTCTGATGCGATGCCGTTCTTGAGCGAGATCTCGATGCGGTATTCCTTGCCGCTCGCGTAGGGCTCGCCCGTGTCGAGGCTGCGCAGGCTGATGCCGCGCTTGATGAACTTGGCCTCGACAACCTCGAGAACTGCCTTCACGCGCTCCTCTGCGCTCGCCTTGAGGAGCAGCTTCTCGCCGCTCCACTCAACGCTCGCGCCGATGCCTTTGAAGTCGTAGCGCGTGAGGATCTCCTTCTGCGCCTGGTTGACGGCGTTGTCCGCCTCCATCTTGTCGACCTTGCTGACGATGTCGAATGTGGAATCTGCCATGCGCCCATGGTACCCGGGTGGGGCCGGAGCGGCCTAGGCCGCGGTGGCGGGAGTAGTTGCCCGCCGCGAGCAGGTTTCTCCCGCCACGAGTGACTCTGCGCTTGCGTCCGGGTTCGAGCGCTACCGCCGAGGGCTCGGCCGCGCCGTGGTCCGCCGCACGATGAGTTCGAAGTCGAGCGGGATGTCGCCGCCGCCGAGGGCCGCGCGGCCCGGGTGCAAGAGGTCCATGAGGATCTCGACCGCACGGCGACCCTGCTCCGCGGGAAACTGCGCGACAGTCGTGAGCCCGAAGAACTCGGCGAGCTCGTGGTCGTCGACACCGATGACCGACACGTCCTCGGGAACGCTGAGCCCCAGGTCGCGTGCCGCGAGGATCGTGCCGATCGCCATCTCGTCGGATGCCGCGAACACGGCGGTCGGTCGTTT
>Ga0247817_10000073_pt1 | contig 98390 bp, 71 predicted proteins | sample UWRJL212509R1_FD_178010 | JGI IMG/M metagenome (GOLD analysis project Ga0247817, IMG submission 178010) | Plant litter microbial communities from Arlington Agricultural Research Station in Wisconsin, United States - UWRJ-L212-509R-1 | ecosystem: Environmental > Terrestrial > Plant litter >... | reverse complement strand
TACCAACTGAAGGTATTGTGCCATTCGGTTGTAGCTGACTTTAAATGAATTTCGGTCATTTACCGCAAACGAAACTGCAACTCGCGGCTCAATATTATCATACGATTGAATGACTTTATTGCTTCCGTAGAATCTTGTAGCAATTGGCGTAGCTTTTTCGTAAATATTCTGTTCTTCATTAAAAATTACGGCTTCATCATTTTGATAAATATTCACTGTCGAGCTTCCCAAACGGTAAAATTGACTGTATCGGAAGCCATACATTACGGTTAACTGTTCACTGAGTTTGTGCTCACTTTCAATATATGCCGATGGTTCGAACGCATACTTTTTATCGAGCTGGCGATAATTTATTCCTGAGATTACACCTTCAAGGCTTGTTGGGCTAATCGTTCCCGGATTAAAGTCGTAATAAATTGCATTTACGCCATAATTCAAACGGATTTTATCGGTAATGTAATTCCGGAAATCGTACTTTAAATTGTAATTCTTGATAGTAGAATCGTATTTAAATCCGACAAAATCCAGTTCCAATCCGTAATAATAATCGCTGTAAATCACGGAAAGATTTGAGAATAGCTTATCAGTGAATAAATGGTTCCAGCGTAAATTCAGCGTCGAATTGCCATAGGTGTTGGTGAAACTTCCGGCAAGGTCAAACACATCGCGTCCGAAATATCCGGAAAGATACAGGCTGTTGCGATCATCGATCTTGTAATTGAGTTTCGTGTTTAAATCGTAGAAATAAGCAGAATTCTTGTTTCCGCTAAGTTGTAAAAACAAATGTCCGTAGGAAGCACGACCGCCAATAAGAAACGATCCTTTGTCTTTTACAATTGGACCTTCGGCGAGAATCCGGCTCGAAATCAATCCAAGACCGCCGTTCATATGAAAGCTTTTTGAGTTTCCATCTTTCTGGTAAATATCAAGAACCGATGAAGCACGTCCGCCAAAACGAGACGGAATTCCGCCCTTATAAAGTTTCAAATCCTTAATCGCATCGGGATTAAATACGGAGAAAAAACCAAATACGTGTGACGAATTAAAGATTGTAGCTTCATCGAGCAGGATCAAATTCTGGTCAGCGCCGCCGCCGCGAACGTTAAATCCTGACGCGCCTTCGCCTGCATTAGTAACGCCCGGCAATAATAAAATCGACTTTATGACATCAACTTCGCCAAGTACGACCGGCATTTTCTTGATGGTTTCTATGGAAAGTTTGTTGACGCTCATTTCCGCTTTTCGGATATTGGAACGTGGTTTTTCAGTAATGATTACTTCTTCCAGCGCTTGGCCGGTTTCAAGCAATGAGAAGTTTTCCTTTATATCCCGGTTTAGTGAAATGTTTTTGGTAATGGTTGAAAATCCGATGTAACTGATTTCAACCTGATAGTTTCCTTTTGGTAAAGTGATCGAGTAGAAACCGTATTCATTTGTAGCAGTTCCGGTTTTTGTTTCCGGAATGTAAATATTTACCCCGATCAGAGTTTCATTTGAATTTGAGTCGCTGATAACGCCGCTTAGCGTAAATCGCTCCTGCGAAAATGAAAGGTAAAATGATACTAAAAAGAACGCGAGTGTAAAAATTGTTGTTTTTTGATTCATGTTTAATTTGATGATTGAGGCATTTGACGAAGCTCTAACGTCAAAGTTACAATTATAGTGTAAGCTTTTTCAGATGAATATTTTTCATAGTGGTTGCTCTTAAAAAGAAAAGACGACCGTTTAAAGTCGTCTTTTAATTGTAAAATGTATATGTTTAAAGCAATTTCGCAAGAGCACTATTTAAAGTTTCACTTGGACGCATTGCTACATCGGTCAGTTTAAAATCAGGTTTGTAATAACCTCCGATTTCCTGTTTTTTTCCTTGTGACGCAATTAATTCTTCGTTTATTTTCGCTTCATTTTCTGTAAGTTCTTTTGCGATCGGCTCGAAAATCGCTTTTAATTCTGCATCTTTATTTTGCGCGGCCAAAGCTTGTGCCCAATACAAAGCAATGTAAAAATGAGAACCACGATTGTCAATCTGTCCTACTTTTCTTGCGGGAGATTTATCATTTTCAAGGAATTTTTCGTTGGCATTATCTAAAGTTTCAGATAAAACCAATGCCTTCGAATTATTCAAAGATTGGCCTAAATGTTCTAATGAAACACCAAGAGCAAGGAATTCTCCCAAAGAATCCCAACGCAAATAACCTTCTTCAATAAATTGCTCGACGTGCTTTGGCGCAGAACCACCGGCTCCGGTTTCAAACAATCCGCCGCCATTCATTAATGGTACGATAGAAAGCATTTTGGCTGAAGTTCCCAGTTCCAGAATAGGGAAGAGGTCGGTTAAATAATCACGCAATACATTTCCTGTAACAGAGATCGTATCTTTTCCATCTTTGATTCTTTCCAAAGAAAAATTAGTTGCCGCAACCGGATTCAGGATTCTGATATCCAATCCGTTAGTATCATGGTCTTTCAGGTATAAATTCACTTTTTCGATCAGCTGGCGGTCGTGTGCGCGATTTTCATCCAGCCAGAAAACAGCCGGAGTGTCAGATAATCTTGCGCGATTTACGGCAAGTTTAACCCAATCCTGAATTGGCGCGTCTTTAACCTGGCACATACGGAAAATATCGCCTTTTTCTACTTTTTGCTCGAAGAAAACCTCGCCGTTGTTACCAATAACTTTTACGGTTCCGTCAGCGTCCATTTGGAATGTTTTATTGTGCGATCCGTATTCTTCGGCAGCTTGTGCCATAAGTCCAACGTTTGGGACGCTTCCCATTGTTTTCGGATCAAAAGCTCCGTGTTTTTTGCAAAAATCAATTGTAGCAACATAAACCCCGGCATACGAACGATCCGGAATAATTGCTTTTGTATCCTGTCCTTTTCCATCCTTGTTCCACATTTGACCTGAAGTTCTGATCATTGCTGGCATAGATGCATCAACAATTACATCAGAAGGAACGTGAAGATTCGTGATTCCTTTGTCAGAATTTACCATAGCCAATACCGGTCCGTTTTCGTAAACATCGTTAATCGCAGCTTCAACTTCTGCTTGTTTTGGATGTCCGGCAATCTTTGCATATACATCTCCGAGTCCGTTTTTGGTATCCACTTTAAGTTCAGCGAATACATCGGCGAATTTCTCAAAAACCGGTGCGAAGAAAACGTCAACGACTGCTCCGAAAATAATCGGGTCAGACACTTTCATCATCGTTGCTTTTAAGTGAACGGAAAACAAAACGCCTTTAGATTTCGCATCTTCGAATTCTTTAGCGATGAATTTTTTAAGTGCATTAACACTCAAAACAGCAGTATCAATTACTTCACCTTTTAATAATGGTGCGCCTTCTTTTAATGTTTTTTTGGTTCCGTCATTTCCTTCAAATTCGATTGTGAACGTGTTGGCTTCATTCACTGTTAAGGATTTTTCACTTCCGTAGAAATCGCCTTCGCTCATGCTTGAAACATGCGTTTTCGAATCTGCGCTCCAAGCTCCCATTGAGTGCGGATGCTTTTTAGCGTAATTCTTAACTGCTTTTGGCGCACGACGATCCGAATTTCCTTCGCGAAGAACCGGATTTACAGCTGATCCAAGGACTTTTGCATACTTTGCTTTTATAGCTTTTTCTTCGTCAGTTGTTGGGTTTTCAGGCAATTCGGGTAATTTGTATCCTAACGACTGAAGTTCTTTTATGGCTTCTTTTAGTTGTGGAATTGAAGCTGAGATATTCGGTAATTTTATGATATTGGCTTCCGGTGTTGTAGCGAGTTTTCCTAATTCTGCAAGATCATCGCTGATTCTTTGTTCTTCAGTAAGATATTCTGAAAGATTAGAAATGATCCTTCCGGCTAACGAAATATCTTTCGATTGAATGGAAATCCCGGCAGGAGCCGTAAATGATTTTACTATTGGTAGAAAAGAATGAGTGGCAAGCATTGGTGCTTCATCCGTAATGGTATAAAAAATGGTTGCTTTATCTGACATTAGTGTATTTATTTTGTTTGTTGTAAGGTTGCAAATATAAAGAAAACCGTGCGGATTCGTAAAATATGAGCCACGAAAACGTTTGAATTATGCTTTTATCAAAATGCCGTTAAAAAAATACTGTATTCTCAAAGATGGATTTATAAATTGATAAAACAAAAAAATCCCGCTCTGAAACAGAACGGGATTTTATATCCAATTGACAATTGATTATCTTCTTTTGTCTTTGATTTTTGCTTTTTTACCGGTAAGTTCTCTGAAGTAGAAAATTCTTGCTCTACGAACTGCACCTTTTTTGTTGATTTCAACTTTTTGCAAAGCTGGTAAGTTTACTGGAAAAATACGCTCTACTCCAATTGCACCTGACATTTTACGGATTGTAAAAGTTTCAGTACTTCCTGAACCTCTTCTTTGGATTACAACTCCTTTGAAAAACTGTGTTCTTGTTTTTTCACCCTCTTTAATTTCGTAGTAAACTGTGATGGTATCTCCAGCTCCGAATACAGGGAAATCTTTTCTTGTTACGAATTCGTCATTTACGAATTTCATTAAATCTGCCATGATAATTTTTTTAATTATGGTTTTTGAATCAGAGCAACATTCACGTTTATCGTCAGAGGTTGGTCCAATGTGGGCGCAAAGATAATTAATAATTGATAATTAACAATTAATAATGAAAAAAATATATCTCATTAATAATCAGGATTTATTTGCCGCTTCTCTTTCCAATTTTTTCATTGTTAACTATTCATTATTAATTAATGTCCTGGCTCATAAATCAAGCGTAAAAAAGTGCTAAATCTTTCATTTTCACGACTTATCGGAATTCCTGTGACAATACCAATAAGCATTTTATCCGTTATTCCAACACGCATTTGTGGCCTGATCGTCATGTCAAAATCATGTTTGTGCAATTCTTTGTTGAATTCGGCTCCGATGAAATTACGCGTTCCCGGAATCATATAATGGAAACTGCTGTTGATCTGCCAGATGGTTTCAACGCTATTATCCGAAAAATGCTGGATGAATTCTGGTCCGGTATATAGTAAGGTATGAAAATTATTTCCCCAGCGTTTGGCAATTACAAAAAACGGATTGTATATGTTTCCTGTAAAGAGTTTCGATCTTCCGTAATTTTCAAATTCGTTAAGTTCAAGTTCATTAAGATAGCCAATTGCCATTGTGGTTTTCCATTTTTCCGAAACAAAAAACGAGTATTGCGCTGCCATTTTCAGGCCATTAAGCTTACTTCCAGGAGCATTGGCATTTTGGCTTGTCGGATAATAAAACGAAAACGGCAATTCAACTTCAAGACCCAAACGGTTAATAGGTGCCCATTCATATTCGACTAAAGCAATGTACTCATCGTGAACATTCTGATCGCTGATTCCCATTCCGACATTCCATTCTTTTTCCCCTTTTCGGGCACCAAGATCCCGAATAAGATCAATGTATAAAGGTTCAGCGTGAAGAATTTTGACAGGCTCTTTCCTGTCTTCGATTTCAATTACGTATAAACTGTCCTTGATTGCGTTTTTTTGTTTTTCTGTTTGTGAAAAAGCCAAGTTGCTGCTTAGCAATAAGATCGGAATGATCCCGTATAAATTTAATTTCATGATTGCTGATTTACAATAAATTAAGGATTGCTTCGCCGAAGGCAAAACTGTTAATTATTTAAGTAAGATCAGATTTCTGGTGGCGGAGAAAAGTTGTCGCCTGACGCGTTGAGATAAAAATAGGGTTTAGCGGAATAACTTTCCAAAGCAAAAAACAGGACTGCAACTTCAGCATCCGAATAATCAGGCAGTACGAAATAATCAACAGATAATAATTTTTTTCCGGCAGATTCATTCTCAGCATCTCCATCAGCATATTCTGCGATCACATTTCCAAAATTGAAAACTTTTTCAATTAGAATCTCAATTACGCTTTCCTGTTCGTTATAATTCAGGTCTTCAATTGATGAAAAGCTTAAAGCGTCAGGCGCATCAACACTACAGTTAAGCAACTGCAGCGCAACAAAAATACATAGTATGCGACTGAGAAGATTTTGCATTATTTATCGTCAGTAAGTAAATCCGGTCTTCGGTTTTTTGTATGTTCATATGCCATATCCTCGCGCCATTTATCAATTTTAGCAAAATGGCCGCTGGTTAAAACGTCAGGAACTTTCCAGCCTTTGTACTCGGCCGGTCGTGTATAAATTGGACCGGACAATAAATTATCCTGGAAACTGTCTGTTAATGCCGAAGTCTCATCGCTTAAAACTCCCGGAATTAATCGGATTAAAGCATCGGATAAAACCAATGCGCCTAATTCGCCGCCGCTTAGGACATAGTCACCAATGGAAATTTCTTTCGTAATAAAATGATCCCGAACGCGTTGGTCAACACCTTTATAATGTCCGCAAAGGATAATTATATTACCAAGCATCGACATTGTATTTGCCATTTTTTGGTTCAGGGTTTCGCCGTCTGGCGTCATGTATATAATTTCGTCGTAGTCGCGCTCGGCCTTCAATTTGCTGATGCAATCGTCAATGGGCTGCACCATCATAACCATTCCGGCACCGCCGCCAAACTGATAATCGTCAACGCTTTTTTGCTTGTTCGTTGTGTAGTCACGAAGATTATGAAAATGCACTTCGACCAAACCTTTGTCTATGGCGCGTTTCATTATTGAAGCTTCAAAAGGGCTGCGAAGTAAATCCGGAAGCACAGTAATTATGTCTATTCTCATCATTTTTGTAAAGCGGCAAAGTTACACGTTTGCGGCTAATTTACCGTGCTCGAATCGATAATTTAGGAACTGCTATTTTTCAGAATTGTATTTTATAAGGTAATTCCGGATCAATTTTCCGGATTCTTTCAGGTCGGATTCTTTCCAGTTTCCTTCAGAACTAGCCGTTTTTTCAAGAATGGAGCAAGTTTCATCCTTATCCGAAACAGACCATGTAATCCAGCTTAATTTCCTTTCTTCCATCCAGTCGATGTATTCCTGCCACGCTTTTACATTTAATGGTCCGTCGCCGGTAGCTTCCATTCCGGCAGATTCAGATATAAATACGGGTAATCCTTTTTTGATTGCTTCATCAGTGCGATCGCGCAGCCATTTTTCATGAGTTCCGGCATAGAAGTGCATCGTGTACATTAGGTTGATTTGACCTTTGATGGGATCTTCGGCAGGTAAATGAATGTCCTGATCCCAGTGCGGACAGCCAACAAGAATGATATTGTCTGGATCGTTTTTGCGGATTACCTTGATTATTTCTTCAGAATAGGCTTTTACTTCTTTCCAGGATTCTTCATCAGGTTCGTTGAAAATTTCATAAATCACGTTGGGATGTTTTCCGTAAGTTTTAGACATTTCTGCGAAAAACTCCCTTGCTTCTTTTAAATTAATGTTATGGCTGTGCCAATCAATGATAACATAAATATCTTCTTTAATTGCGGCGTCAACGACAGTTTTGACTTTTTGTGTTGCGAATTTGGGATCTTGCAAATAATTCCCGTCACCAACTTCAACGCCCATTGCTGCTCTGACAATGTTACATTTAAAATCGCTTTTCAGCCAGGCAACAGCTTTTTTGTTGTAAAACCGAGGCCAGAAACTATGCCAGCCAAAACTTAGTCCGCGTAAGGAAATGGGCGCATCATTTTGGTCAACCAATTGTGTTCTGGTAACTTTTAAAGCACCATGTTTTTGAACGAACTGCGCTTTTGCGCCAGTTGCAAAGATTAAAAAGACGATTACAAAACAGCTATTTTTTATCATTGTGTTAGTTTGAGGGTTATTACATCGTGCGATGGCAATTCGGCTGTGAATGTCTTTTTAGTAGAACCGGCATCTTTATTTTTCCATAAATCTTTGATTTTGTAGGTCTTTGTCGCAAAATTTATTTCCATATTAAAATCAGTATCCTTTATTGGATTAGCTTTCCAGTCGAAATTTATTTTTCTTGAAATATCGGAAATATTTAGGAAAGTGATTGCCCAATTTCCGTCGGATAACGGTTTAACCCAAATTTGCAATCCGTTTTCCTCAGAATACTTGAATCCTTGGATTCCTAGTTTGTCCTGGTTAATCTCGATTAGTTCTTTATTGGTTAAAATTGCCAGTGTTTCTTTCGACATTTTTCTGAAGTCATTTCCTGCAATCAGCGGCGAAGCGAGCATCGACCACATGGTAAAATGCGATCGGTCTTCTGCTACTGTCATTCCGTTGCCAACTTCAAGCATGTCAAAATCATTCCAGTGATCCGGTCCTGAAAATTTCCGGATGTCTTTACGCATTTCGGCAATTTTCATAAAACCCCAAGACGACCAGTTTTCAGGATGCTTGAATTCGCAATTAAAGCAGGGATAGATATCTCCTGAAATACGCCATAAATTCCCGATTGGTTTTCCCCATTTCCATGGATCATTATCGCCCCATTCGCAAAGGCTGAAAACAATTGGTTTCCCTGCGGTTTTTAGAGCGTTACTCATAGTAGTATAAGCTTCTTTGGCATTTATTCCTTCGGTATTGCACCAGTCGTACTTTAGGAAATCAATATTTAAATCAGCATAAAATCGTGCGTCCTGATATTCGTAGCCACGAGTTCCCGGATATCCGGCGCAGGTTTTTGTTCCGGCGCAATTGTATAATCCGAATTTTAACCCTTTGGAATGCACATAATCGATCAGTGCTTTCATTCCGCTTGGGAATTTTACAGGATCAGGAACCAGATTTCCGTTTTTGTCGCGTTCCCTTGTCATCCAGCCATCATCGAGTACGATATACGTGTAACCGGCATCCTTCATTCCGGAAGCGACCATGATATCGGCTGTTTCCCTGACGAGATTTTCATCGATTTTGGTTTCGAAAGTATTCCAGGAATTCCAGCCCATTGGAGGCGTGAGCGCTTGGTTTTCATATTTTCCCGATTCTGATTTGTGCGTGTTTCCTTGCGAGAAAGTAAAAATGGAGAATAGGAAAACAAATGAGGATAAGATATTTTTTTTCATCAATTTCATTTTATGGTAATAGTTTATAAAAATATTCCCTGACGATTAAATCAGGGAATACGTTTAAAAAACAAACTAACTCAAAATTATATAAAGCCTAAATCATCAATATAATAAGTGTTGCCGGCACCGCTAAATTCCTGGATTACAATCTCGTTAAGTGTTTGCGGAGAACCGATTTCGGATAGCGGAACAGTAATATCGGTATATTGACCGGCTGTAAGTGTTACTTGCTTACCGGCCGTGTAATTTCCATTTAAAGCGATCAGGACTTTTCCATCATTTTCAGCATAAATTGAAACTTTTATTGCGGTAAAGCCGGCAGTTAGATCAATTGCTGCGCCACCATTTCCGATTTGAAAACCAGACCAGCCTTCAGTAACACGTTTGATAGCATAGGTTCCGCGTTTTACATTTACGGTATTTTCGAAATTCTGGGTTCCGCCCCAGCCGCCAACCCACCAACCAGGAGCTAATATATCATCATAAACTACAAATTTAAATCCGAATTGACCAACAGATTTTCCAATTCCGCCCGCAGTTTCTACAAAAATGAAAGCCTGAACAATGCCATCGGGAATTTTAACTTTAATTTCGGTACTTGTTGAGGATACAATCTCGGCTTCTGTAGTGCCGAATTTTACTCCGATAAGGTTATCGAAAACAGTTCCTTTTATTGTTACAATTTGTCCTGCTCCGCCAGCCAGCGGATCAAAACTTGTGATTGTTGGCGCAGGTTGTCCGATGATGAAATCGTATTCTGCCGAACCGGAAGTAGTTACTATTCGCAATTTGTTGGAAACGTTCGCATACGGTGTTTCTTTAGGAATCGTAACGATAATGCGAGTATCGGTAACAAGAGTTGGATTAAAATCGGCTTCAAAATCGTTAAAATAAATTTTTTGCGTTCCTGAAAATCCGGAACCTCTAATGATGTAGGCATTTTCGACATAGCCAACCGTGGTTAGCGAATCTACTGGAATAAATTCTTCTCCAACCTGATTGTATCCGGTAAGGCTAACGCTCTCAATAACAATATTTCCAGATCCTTCGCTATCGTCAGAGCAGGAGATAAGAGAAGTTCCCATCATCAAGGCCAACATAAAAAAGCCAAGCAGGTACTTTGTTTTAAAATTCTTCATAGTGCTATTTTTTAAATTAATTAAATGTATATGGTACCGGAGGCTCGGCTAATTTTGGGTTTTTAATTACGTCTCCAGATGGATAAGGAAGTACAAAATCTGAAGCGGTAACATCTGTCAGATATACTGCGAAATTTTTGTCACCTCGATTTTGAGCTTGTACTAATGCGATTGCTTTTGGGCGTGGGATTCTTCCCAAATCAAACCAGTATTCTCCTTCGTATGCAAATTCAACTCGTCTTTCATGCAAAATGTTATCGAATGTAATCGATGGAAACGATCCTAATCCGGCACGAATCCTCACAGCATTAAATGATGCAAGTGCTGCAGCATCTGACGTTGAAGCTCCGCCAGCTAAAATTGCTTCTGCGTGAATTAACAATACATCGGCATAACGCATAATGTACGTATTATTCGCCATCATTCCGTTAGCACCAGGATCTCCGGCAATCTGGCTCTTTTTACCGACAACATATTTTTTTAATCCGGCTCCCGAATTTTGAGCGTTAATATCCGATGGAACGGTTAGTCCGGGACCATCCTTTGTTGTTATATTTGGATATACGTCGCCAGGAAGCATTATGGTTTCTTTTCTTCTGATATCGCCCGGTTCAAATGTCGTTATCAAATCCTGAGACGGGGCAAACACACCGCCATAAGTGTTTTCATTTATATAAGAAGAATATCCGAATTGTGTATTTGCGCTATTTCCTACACCATAAACGCCAACTGTCCACTGCATAGCAACGATAGATTCCTCATTATTGTCATTTGATGTGTAAAATAATTCGCCGAAAGATTTTGATGGTAGATCGACACCGCCATACAACTTAAATTCGCCGCTATTAATAACTTCTTCCGCCATTAAACGCGCTTTCTGATAATCTTTTTCATAAAGGTAAACTTTTGCCAAAAGTGCTTTAGCAGAACCTTTTGAAACGTGGCCGTTATTAGCATAATTTGCAGTTCTTATTTTTTCTTTCAACATGACAATTGAAGCGTTCAGGTCATTTTTGATAAAAGTATAAACATCTTCTTTCGGGTTTGTGTTTATTTGCGGATTCTTAGCCAACGCCACATTATCAGTAATAATTGGCACATTTTCCCATAAGCGTACTAAATAAAAATAGGCTGTAGCACGCATAAAGTGCGCTTCTCCAACGGCATTGTCAAGTACAGCCTGATCGATTCCGCTTCCGGTACGTTCCGGTAAAAGATTTATGAGTGCGTTAGATTGTGCTACTACTGCCCATAATGATCTCCATGCGTTTGCAACTTCCGGATCTCCACCATTGGCATTGAGTTCTTTCAATGTGTTGATATCGCTGGAATAAGAGAATCCGTTTCCGGAAGCAATTTCTCCGATTGCCCAAAAAGCCTTGTTGTTGAAATCAAACCAGACTTTTCCATAAAGCGAATTCGTACTCGCAGCAACTTGTTCGTTGGAGCTATAAAATTCGTCAATGTTGTATGCGTCTTCAGGTGGTCTGTTGATGTAATCGTCTGAACAGGATGCAAAAAACAATATGGAACCCAAGATCGTAATTGCCTTTAAATTTTTGATATATATTTTCATAGTCTTTTATAATTAAAATTCAACATTTAAACCCATTGTGAAAATCCTAGGCGTAGGGTAGCGGCCATTGTCAACTCCGGAAAATAGGATATCCTGATTTGCAGAACCAACTTCCGGATCATAACCTTTGTATTTGGTAAAAGTGTAAAGATTCTGAATACTTCCATATACTCTTAAACGCGTTAATTTTACTTTAGAAATCAAGTTTGCCGGTAAAGAATATCCAAGTGTGATATTCTGGATTCGCAAATAAGATCCGTCTTCAACATAACGATCGGATATTTTCATATTCGGATGGCTTAATGCATTTACCGGTCGCGGGAAAGCGGCGTCAGTATTATCAGCTGTATAAAAATCGCTCGCTTCAGCAAGTTGATTCGTATATAAATTTGCGTTTAATGTACCGGCACGACGTGTTAAGTTCATTAAGTCATTTCCTTGTGAACCCTGAAGAAAAACCGATAAATCAATATTGTGAAATTTAAAGTTATTGGTAAAACCATAAGTAAAGTCAGGATGTGGATTTCCGATTACCGCTAAGTCGGATTCATCGATTTTATTATCTCCGTTTCTGTCTTCATACATTACATCTCCCAATTGCGGAATAGAACCATAATAGGTCGTTGCCACCCCGCCAACCTGAGCTGCGTCAAGCTGTTCCTGAGTCCTGAAAATTCCCGTTGCATGATGTCCGTAAAACAATCCAATTGGCTGACCTTCAAAAGTATTTGTAACAATAGCTGGAGTAAAATCATTTAAGTTAATCCTTTTTGCTAAGTCAAATCCTTCATTTATCTGTGTAACTTTGTTTACATATTTAGAAAATATCAAGGTAGAACTCCATGAAAACGGGCCTTTACTTTTCGTGGTGTAACCAAGGGTAATGTCGATACCATTATTCTGCATGCTTCCGATATTTGCATAAGGAGCTGCAATTCCTCCATAATAACTATCTCCACCGGTTACATAATCAGGCAATGGCACTTGATATAAAAAGTTTTCAGAAACTTTGTTATAGAGCTCAATTGAAGCAGAAAGTCTCGAGCTTAAAAGAGTAAAATCAATTCCGAAACTGGTTTGATTGGAACTTTCCCATTTTAAATCAACGTTTGAAAAGTTATTTACATAAAATCCTGTTCCAAGTCCTGTTGCAGCGGTTCCGATTGTCGATCCGTATAAATAGTTAGGAATCTGCTGATTTCCAGTTTCACCATATCCAATACGAAGTTTAATGTTATCGATATATTTCTTTGTTGATTCCATAAACGGTTCGTTCGAAAGTTTCCAAGATGCTGAAACAGCCGGAAAATAACCCCATTTTTTTCCATCAGCAAATTTTGATGAAGCATCACCACGCATGGAAGCAGTTACGCTGTACTTATTGTCAAAATCATAGATTACCCTTCCAAAAATGGAATATAATGCTTGACTTCCGATATAATCAGCAGTTGGTAATATCGCATCAGCTTGTGAAACACTGATTGTTTTTACGTCGTTGCTGAGAAATCCGGTCGCTTGAAGAGACGTTCCTTTCCAACGTGATTCATTAGCTTCCTGACCTGCAAGAACGGTAAAATTGTGTTTTTGGACAGATGTGCGATAAGTAAGTAAATTCTTAACATTTATAGAATAATAGTCCTGTCTTCTCTGGTCTAATACCGCGCGATCATTTCCTGCCATTCCCCATTGATAGGTTGGATTAAACTCTAGATTTTCGCTAAATTCCGTGTTTCCGCCAATTTCAAAACGATATTCAAGGCCTTTGAAAAGCTTGGCTTCGGCGTAGAAATTTCCTGAAAAGTTTTTCCGCACTAATTTATTTGTTTTGCTCAATGCCGCCCCAACCGGATTTAAGAACCCAATATTACTGTCGTTAACCGGCGGTCCGGCGAAAGATCCGTCAAGGTTTCGCACTGCAACATCCGGAGTAGAAAGTAACGAAGTACTTATAATTCCGTTTTGCTGACCATTTAATGTTAAGTTCTCATTAGTGATTCCGGTAAAGATATTCACTCCAACTTTAAACCAATCCTTTATACGAGTATCAACATTTGTACGAAATGTATAACGTTTAAAATCTGATCCGATTACAGTTCCTTCCTGATCGGTATAACCGCCAGAGAGATAGTAACTTGTTCCTCCATTACCTCCGGAGAACGAGATTTGGTGGTTTTTAAGCGCGGCTGTTCTATAAATTTCTTTCTGCCAGTTTGTACCTTCTCCAAGTTGCTCAGGAAATGCAAATTCTGACCTTGGTGGAATATTATATTCTGCACCTATAGCATTTTGTAAAATTGCATATTCACGTAAATTCATTACATCAAGTAGGTTTTTTTGCTGCTGAATCGATAAAAAGGTATCATAAGTTAATTTACCTGTTCCTTTTTTACCTGTTTTAGTAGTAATGATAACAACCCCATTTGCACCTCTTGAACCATATATTGCTGTAGCTGATGCGTCTTTAAGGATATCAATAGTTTCAATATCGTTAGGATTTATCATTGCTAATGGGCTAACGGCGTTACTTCCGGATTGTGTAAAATCATTCCCGGCGAGCGGGCGTCCGCTTGTAGATCGGTTTGTTGCATCTCCAGAAATCGGAACGCCATCAATTACATATAATGGTTCGTTTGTTCCGGTAAGCGATGAAGCGCCACGAATTTTTACAGAAACCGCGCTTCCCGGCTGTCCGGAGTTATTTGTAATGGTAACCCCAGCAGCTTTTCCCTGCAACATTTGGTCAATGCTAACTTGAGGAATGTCTGCAAGATCTCTGCCTTTTACAGTAGAAATGGCACTGTTGACATCTGATCTTTTTTGCGTTCCATAACCAATTACGACAACTTCACTCAAATCTTCGATATTTTCTACTAATACAACGTTTAGTTTCGTTTTGCCTTTAACAGATATTTCCTGAGTCGAAAAACCGATAAAACTGAAAGTTAATACAGCATCATCAGCAACATTGATTTCATACTTTCCGTCGAAATTTGTCGTAACAACTTCTTGGCTTCCTTTAATTCCTACAGAAACTCCGGGAAGTGTCAAGCCTTTTGAGTCTGCCACCACACCTTCAACCTGTTTCTGGGCAATCATGGAATTACAGGCAAATAAGATAAATACGATCAAAGGAACCGCTCGGAGCTGCTGATTCCAATTCATCAAATTACACAATAGTTTTTTCATAATAAATGTTTGGTTTAATTAGTTTTGTCAATTGTCAACTGAGTTAGAATTGACAATCATTTTTTGTTTGAGCATGCAATGATTAATAATTAACAAATCTATAACAGATGCAAGTATCAAATTAATAGTATTATATCATTTAATGATAATATTTTTACTTTATATCGATTGCGTATTGGAAATCAACAATATTCATCCATATAAATTAAATTATGAATAATTTATTTGGATAAAAATTATGATATAATGAATTATAGATTTGATAAAGCCAGTAAATTCAAACGATTTCGGTAGAATTTATTCGAATTATAGACCAAGTAATTAAAGGATTCTTTTCAATCCGGAGAAGTCATCACGGTATTGGCTTGGCGTGCATTTTTTAATAACTTTAAAATTCCGGTTGAAATTAGCAATGTTATTAAAGCCTGATTTAAAAGCAATTTCAGAAATACTCAGGTCTTTTTCCACTAGCCATCGCGCCGCATATCCAACCCTGATGTTGTTTACATAATCTACGAATGTCTTTCCGGTGCGTTTTTTTATGAAGCGGTTAAATGAAATCGTGCTCATGCTTGCCACATTCGAAAGATCATCTAGCGTGATTTTTTCAGAAAAGTTTTTCTGCACATATTCATACACCAATTTCATTTTATCATAATCGTCAAAAGTATCATAATCAACTGTATAGGTTGAAAGAAGCCGCTGGTTTCTGGAATTTGCCAAATCATATAATAAGGAAATAATTTCGAGAAAATAATCCATTCCATCCAGTTTGGAGATTTTTACAAGTCTCGGAGTGAGTTCTGTGGCGATTTTTTTAGAGAATAAAATCCCATGAATCGAACGGTTGAACATGTCTTTTATCGGATTCATTATTCTGCGAGACAATAACGATTCATGAAATAAATCATTGTGGAATTGTATCGTAATTTCGTGAATTTGCTTGTTCGTACATTTATTCAATTCCCAGCCGTGATATAAATTTGGACCAATCAAAACAAGCTCCACATCATCAATTTCCTCGATATTGTCACCAACCACACGCTTCACGCCTTTTCCGTTTAAGATAAAATTGATCTCAAATTCAGGATGATAGTGTACCGGAAAGTCAAAATTATCCTTTACTCTGTCGAAAACTAAAAAACTATCGCCCGAAGACAATGGAGCGATTTCTCTGTAAAAATTCTTTTGATTGCTCATAAATACCGTGGATTTGGTTTGCAATAATATGATATAATATTGATAAAATAATATTAATTAGTCGAAGTGCATCGAATTATCTTTGATTTTTTAATTGCGGAATTCCTAAAATTACTATTTGTAAAAAACTACAACTGTTTTTAAAAGATATTATATTTATGGTTTTGACAATTTAAATCCTAAATTCCAATTTTCAATGAATAGAAATTTGTTCTTTTTTGCGCTACTGTCATTATGTGCATTTTCATGTGCTTCACAGCAGCATAATTATTCAGGAAAATTGTCAGATAAAAACGCTACACCCGAAACGCAGATCCTTTATGAAAACCTGATTAAAATTGCCGATAAAGGTATAATGTTCGGGCATCAGGACGATCTTGCTTATGGTGTAAACTGGAAATATGAAGCCGGAAGAAGCGATGTAAAAGATGTAACCGGAGATTATCCTGCAGTTTATGGCTGGGATATTGGCGGCCTCGAAAAAAAGTCGGATAAAAATATCGATGGCGTTCCGTTTTCAAAAATGCGTCAGTTTATAAAGGATGCAAAAAAAAGAGGCGGAATCGTAACCATCAGCTGGCATCAGGATAATCCGCTAACAGGAAAAAATTCGTGGGATACAACTCCGAAATCACTTGCTTCGGCATTGCCGGGCGGAGTTAGTCATGCTACATTTACGGCCTGGCTTGATGAAGCAGTTGCATTCTTTCTATCTTTAAAAGATGAAAACGGTAAATTAATCCCGATACTTTATCGTCCGTATCATGAATTGACCGGCGACTGGTTTTGGTGGTGTAAAAACAACGGAAGCCCGGAGGAATTCAAGGCTTTATGGAAATTTACATTCGATTATTACCAGAAAAAAGGTGTTCACAACCTGATTTATGTTTACAATACTTCAGATTTTTTAACGAAAGAAGATTTTTTGCACTATTATCCGGGAGAAGAATTTGCAGACGTTTTGAGTTTCGACAATTACCAATATAAAGATCCGGCGACTGATGTTAGTTTTATTGAAAATTGCCAAAGACAGTTTCGTATCATGAATGAAGTTGCGAAAGAGCAAAACAAACCGATGGCTTTCGCCGAAACAGGCTACGAGCAAATTCCGTATAGTAAATGGTGGACGGAAACTTTGATGAAAGCTATGGGAGATTACAAAATCTCATACGTAGTAGCTTGGCGAAATCACGGCTGGAATGAATGGATGAATCCGCCAAAAATGCATTATTATGTTCCGTATACCGGTCATCCAAATGAAAAAGATTTTGTAGATTTTCACAATCTTGAGCGAATTCTGTTTGAAAAGGATGTCGCAAAAGAAAAAATTTACGAAAAAAAATAACCAAAAATCTTTAACACCCGCAACTCTAAATGAAATTATCCGATATCGACTTACTAATTATTGCCGCCTATTTCCTTATGATGATCGTTATTGGGATCGTAATGAAAAACCGCGCCAAACGCAGCAAGGACAATTACCTTATGGCGGGAAAAAAACTTCCATGGTACATGCTTGGGCTTAGCGATGCGAGTGATATGTTCGATATTTCCGGAACGATGTTATTGGTTAGCATGGCATTTTTGTATGGTTTTAAAAGTGTATGGATTCCGTGGATGTGGCCGGTTTTTAACCAGGTTTTCCTAATGGTTTTCCTAAGTAAATGGCTGCGGAGAAGCAACGCTACAACAGGAGCAGAATGGCTTGGTACCCGATTTGGGTTATCTGACAAAGGTGTTCGGCAAAGCCATGCGATTGTTGTGGTTTTCGCGTTGATGCTTTGTGTTGGATACATGGCGTATGCTTTTGTTGGCGTTGGTGAATTTCTTGAAATATTTATTCCGTATGAAACAATCAAGGAGCAAATTCCGTTTTTGGATCAGCATTTAGAGCATTTAACTCCGGGATCTGCGGCTTATGATGCTGCTTTGTATGCTGCAAAAAATACAACAGCACAATTTTATGGTGTCAGTATTTGTCTGATTGCCACATTTTACAGTATTATTGGAGGAATGCACGGTATCGTCCTAGCGGATTTTATCAAATACATGATCATGATTTTCTGCTCGATTTGTGTCGGCGTTATTGCAATGTCGCACTTGAGTGATTCCGGTATCAACATTATGAGCCGATTGCCTTTGGGTTGGGATAATCCACTTTTCGGAAAAGAACTCGGACTCGATTGGAGCAATATCCTGACAGATGCACAAACCAAATTACAAAAAGACGGATACAAATTATTCTCGGCTATTGTAAGCATGATGTTTTTCTCCGGCGTGTTGAAAAGCCTTGCCGGACCTGCGCCGAACTACGATTGCCAAAAGATACTCAGCACAAAATCACCGGAAGAAGCCAGTAAAATGAGTGGTTTTATTTCGATTATCTTATTGCCGATTCGATACTTCATGACAATGGGTTTATGCATTCTCGGAATTTTATATTTCAAGGATTTAAACCTGCATCAAACTGCCGATGGTGTGAATTTTGAAAGCATCATGCCGGCAGTTATCAATAAATATTTGCCTGTCGGATTGGTCGGATTGGTGTTAGCCGGATTCCTGGGCGCATTTATGAGTAACTTTTCCGGAACGTTAAATGCCGGACAGGCGTATATCGTAAATGACATTTACCTGAAATTTATAAAACCGGATGCAGAGCGCAGACAGATTATCAATATCGGATATATTTCCGGAATTGTAATGGTGCTCCTTGGAGTTGGACTTGGCCTGCTGATTAAAGATGTAAACATGATTTTTAATATCATAACTGCCGGGTTATATGGCGGATTTGTTTGCGCCAATGTCTTAAAATGGTATTGGTGGCGCTTTAATGCCAACGGCTACTTTTACGGAATGCTGGCCGGGATTATTGCCAGCGCTATTCCTCCGGCACTTTCGGTTTCAGGCGTAACAACCTATTTTGACGGTACAAGAATGCTTTATTTTTTCCCGGTTTTCATCGTAATTCAACTCATAGCTTGTGTCGTCGGATCGTATGCCGCGCCGCCAACAAATAACGAAACACTTCTGAACTTTTATAAAACGGTGCGCCCATGGGGATTTTGGAAGCCAATCCAAGATCAGGCACTTGCAGAAGATCCAACTTTTCAAAGAAACAAAAACTTTAAAATCAATATGCTCAATGTCGGCCTCGGAATTTGCGGGCAAATATTATTGACGCTTTTGCCAATGTACCTTATTCTCTCTAAATGGAATGCATTCGGATTCGTTCTCGCAATGCTTATTATTATTGCGTTTGTGATGAGAAAAACCTGGTGGAAACGATTATCGGATTATTAAATTATAGCCAAAAACACAAAAGATGCTTAATACGGAACCAATATCAAAAATAAAGAATTACGAAGCCTTGTTCAAACAACACAAAGAACTCATTACGTTGCAAAATAAACCCGTGGCCGAATCAAATGGTATTTACTGCCGCTATGAAAATCCAATTCTGACTGCTGCGCATACGCCAATTGAATGGCGCTATGATCTAAATGCAAAATCAAATCCGTTTGGGATGGAGCGAATCGGGATTAATGCGACTTTTAATGCCGGGGCTATGAAATGGAACGGGAAATATCTTCTCGCAGTACGCGTTGAAGGTGTTGATAGAAAGTCATTCATTGCAATCGCCGAAAGCCCGAACGGTATCGATAATTTTAGTTTTTGGGACAAGCCGTGCGTATTGCCGCAGACGGGTGAACCCGATACAAATGTATATGATATGCGTTTGACGAACCATGAAGACGGCTGGATTTACGGCATTTTTTGTACGGAAAGAAAAGATCCGAATGCTCCTAAAGGCGATACAAGCTCCGCAATCGCAAATGCCGGAATTGCAAGAACAAAAGATTTGATTTATTGGGAAAGGCTTCCGGACCTAATTTCAAAAACCGGGCAGCAACGCAACGTTGTGTTGCATCCGGAATTGGTCAATGGAAAATATGCACTTTATACGCGTCCGCAAGATGGTTTTATTGATGTCGGAAATGGTGGCGGTATCGGTCTTGGATATGTTGATGATATGACAAATCCGGTTGTTCTTGAGGAAAAAATCATCTACGGAAAGCAATACCATACGATTTATGAATTAAAAAACGGACTCGGTCCTGCGCCAATTAAAACACCAAAAGGCTGGCTGCATCTGGCTCACGGAGTTCGCAATACCGCTGCAGGTTTACGCTATACGCTGTATATGTTCATGACCGATCTGAACGATATTTCCAAAGTTACACATTTACCGGCCGGACATTTTATGGCGCCGGGCGGAATCGAAAGAATTGGCGATGTTTCCAATGTGTTGTTTTCAAACGGATGGATCGAGGATGAAGACGGAAAAGTATTCATTTATTATGCTTCTTCAGATACCAGAATGCACGTTGCAGTTTCAACTGTGGCACAATTGATGGATTACGTCATGAATTCGCCAAGCGATACTTTCACGACTGCCGGTTCGGTTAATACAATCATCAGTCAGGTTGACCGGAATAAGGAAATACAATAGTTGTCATGCACGAAAAAATCGACATTTTAAAAAAGGAATTATCCAATGAATTGCATAACATTTTATGCTATTGGCTCAATTATACTTTGGATTTAAAAAATGGAGGTTTTTTAGGAACAATTGATTATAATGATAACGCAATTCCACAGTCTGAAAAAGGAGCTGTGTTAAATGCCAGGATATTATGGACATTTTCCGCAGCATATTCTTTAATCGAAGATGCCGACATTAAGAATACGGCAAAACGCGCTTTTAATTTTATTGACGAACATTTTTACGACAAACAAAATGGCGGCGTTTTTTGGAGTATAAATGCTAATGGAACTCCAAAAGATACGAAAAAGCAAATCTATGCGCTGGCATTTACCGTTTACGGTTTGTCAGAATATTACCAGATTTCGAAAGATGAAAAGGCGCTGGAAATGGCAATTTCGCTTTACAGATCAATAGAGAAATACAGTTATGATCCAATAAATAAAGGCTATTTAGAAGCTTTTACGGAAGATTGGAAAGTAATCCATGATTTGCGCCTGAGCGAAAAAGACGCAAATGAAAAAAAGACAATGAATACGCATCTTCATATTGTTGAAGGATACGCGAATTTATATAAAGTCTGGAAAGATCCTGAGCTGAAATCCCGTATTAAAGAATTGCTTGAAGTAATTGAAACTCATTTCATCAACACGAAAACCGGACATCTGAAACTTTTTTTTGATGAAAAGTGGAATGAAAATCCCGATGTTATTTCCTACGGACACGACATCGAAGCATCATGGCTTTTATTGCAATGTGCTGAAGTTACCGAAGATCACGATCTAATTGAGCGCTATAAAACCTATGCGATTCAAATGGCTGATGCCACTGTTGAAGGAATTGACGCTGACGGCGGATTATGGTATGAATTTGATCCGAAAACAAATCATCTGATCGCCGAAAAGCACTGGTGGCCGCAGTCGGAGCTATTAATTGGATTTTTTAATGCATGGGAAATTACCAAAAATGATAATTACCTCGAAACAGTAATTGCAAACTGGAATTTTATCAAGAAACACATTATCGATCAGGAAAAAGGCGAATGGTTTTGGGGTATAAATGCCGACTATTCCTTAATGCAAAAAGATAAAGCCGGATTCTGGAAATGCCCATATCACAACAGCCGGGCGTGTCTGGAAATCATTAACCGCATAAAAAAATCCCAATATGATAAAGTATTTTCTTAGCGCCACAACAGCAGTAATAGTACTTTTTTTTGCTGGATGTTCTTCCGGCGATAACTCGTCAAACGGAACTACGCCGCTGCCACCGGTTACTGAGATTCTTACAACTCAAAACGTAGGGGCATACATGGTTGATGCCAATGCAACAGCCGAAACCAAAGCACTGTTTTACAACCTGAAAAAGTTGTCAAAAACAAAATTTGCAATCGGGCAGCAGGATGCATTTAATTCGTTTTACAACAATGTTTCCGGAATGTCCGATATCAAGAAAATTACCGGGAATGACCCAGCGCTTTTGGGTTCAGATTTTATGTTTATTACCGATAAAAATAATAATGAGCAGAATAATAATTGGTTTTATCAGCAGGAAATCATTATAACCGATGATGTAAAAGAAGCTTATTCCAAAGGAATGATCAACATTTTTTCCTGGCATTTGCGTGAACCCAATAATGAAGATAGTTTTTATGCAGAAGATATGACCGCTGGGCAAAAAGCAACAGCGTTCAGGAGTATTTTGCCCGGTGGTTCCAATCATGCGTGGTACAGGCAAAAACTCGATAAGGTTGCATCTGTATTTCTAAATCTGAAAGATAATAACGGCAATCTGATTCCGGTAATATTCCGGCCTTTTCACGAATTTGACGGCAACTGGTTTTGGTGGGGCGCAAATTATTGCACGCCACAAGAATATAAAACAGCGTTTCAATTCACCGTAGATTACCTCAAAAACACCAAATCGGTTCATAATGTATTGTATTCCTTTTCGCCGGATAATTCCTATACGACAGAAGCAGATTATTTGAGCCGCTATCCGGGAGATGATTTTGTGGATGTGCTTGGAATTGACAATTACGGCGATTTCGATAATCAAGGGCAGTCAGGTTCTGATCGTGCCAATGCCAAATTGAAAATCGTTTCTGACATTGCAAAAGCAAAAGTTAAAATTGCGGCGATGACTGAAACGGGTTATCGTGTAACCGCTACGAATCCTCCGGTTTCCGGCTGGTTTTCAAATTACCTTTATAATGCGCTGACGGCTAACGGCGTTGAAGTGAGTTTTGTAATGTTTTGGAACAATAATAATGACGGTTATTATGTTCCGACAGCTGCTGCTTCAAATGCTGCGGATTTTACGGATTTTGTTGCGAAGCCTAAATCGGTATTGCAAAATGAGCTTCCGGCGATGTATAAATTACCTGAATAATAAATAGCTGACTTTTAAGCCGGATAACTAGCCCCGGTTGCAATGGAAATCATTTTTGTTTGATAATTGCCGATTGGAAGCAATATGCGATAAACAAAAATATTGGAATGTAAAACGGGAAAAAGCTCCTAAAAATAACTAATAAATGAGAAATTCTATTGTTGCTGTAATTGCGTTTGGTTTTTCGGTTTTTGCCGTAAATGCGCAGAATGAGAAGTTGGTATCTGTTAAAGATACGCAGTTGTATAAAGACGGAAAACCCTATTTTTATGTCGGTGCCAATTATTGGTACGGCAGTATTCTGGGTTCAGAAAAAGCAGGCGACCGAAAGCGTTTGCTGCGTGAACTGGATCAAATGAAGCAAAACGGAATTGACAATCTTCGGGTTTTGGTTGGAGCTGAAGGCGGAAGTCACGATTATACTGTTAGCAATGCTTTACAGCCGGAGCAAGGGAAATATGACGACACTTATTTTGACGGTCTCGATTTTTTATTGTCGGAAATGGGAAAACGCAACATGGTCGCAGTCTTATATTTGACAAACAATTGGGAATGGTCAGGCGGAATGTCGCAATATCTGGAATGGAACGGATATGGCATAATTCCGAATCCGAATGTAAAACCTGAAAATACATGGCCAATATTTATGGATTATGTGAAGCAATTTCACAGCTGCACGCCTTGCATGGACGCTTTTGATAATCACATAAAAGTTGTTTTATCCAGGACGAATAAATACACACAGAAAAAATATACCGAAGATCCGGCAATTATGGCATGGCAGGTTGGAAACGAACCTCGTGTTTTTGCTGTAGATAACGAAAAAGCATTTACAAAATGGCTGAATCACGTAGTTGACTTAATTGACAGCCTTGATAAAAACCACCTGATTTCAACCGGATCAGAAGGAAAAGCCGGTTCAAATGATGATTTGGAAACCTTTGTTAGGACACACCAAAATCCGAAAATCGATTACCTGACGATGCACATCTGGCCAAAAAACTGGAGTTGGTTTAAAGCGGAAGACGCAGAAGCAACATTGCCAATTGCACTTGATAAGGCTTCAAAATACATTGACGAACACATTGCCGTTGCCAGGCAATTGAATCGCCCGATTGTTATTGAAGAATTTGGATTGCCCAGGGCAGGAGAGAGCTTGCTGCCGAAATCTTCTACAGCAGACAGAGATGTATTCTACAAATTGTTTTTTGATAAATTATTGAAAAGCCACAAGGAATCCGAAACACTTGCAGGAGTTAATTTCTGGGGATTTGGCGGAGAAGGCCAGGCTAAGAATGAAAAAGGTAAATGGAATCCCGGCGATCCATTTACCGCTGATCCGCCGCAGGAACCGCAAGGATTGAATACGGTTTTTTCAACTGATGCCATTACTTTAAAAATGATAAAGAAGTATAATGCAAAACTTAAAAAGTAATGACAGATTTACTTTTATAGTTGAAATTATTTCGTTTATAGTTTAAAAGAAACTGCAGATTATCATACATTATATTGATAATCTGCGGTTTGTGTTTATTTCAATTCGAATTCTGTTTCCGTAACGTTATCAGAACTTCCGCCGACCATTACTTTAAATGTTCCGGGTTCCACCAGAAACTTTCCGTCATTGTCATAAAATCCAAGTTCATTATCCGTAAGCGTAAACGTAACTTTTCTGGTTTGGCCTTTTTTCAAGTCGATCAGCTCAAATCCCTTTAACTCTTTTACCGGACGCGCCAAGCTTGCCACTTTATCGTTGAGGTATAATTGGACGACTTCTTTTCCGTCGTAATTGCCGGAGTTAAAAACATCAATGGTTACGGTTATGTTTTGCCCTTTTGAGGCAACCGGCTTATCGATTTTCAGGTTTTTATATTCGAAAGTGGTATAACTCAATCCAAAGCCAAAAGGATACAAAGGCGTTTTTTCCACATCGGAATAATGCGACCAGAATACATTTTTGTCACTGTCAACAGGTCTTCCGGTATTAAAAAAGTTATAGTATATCGGGCATTGTCCGACATTTCTAGGGAATGACATTGGCAGTTTTCCACTAGGGTTATAATCGCCATACAAAACTTGTGCTACAGCATTTCCGGCTTGTGTTCCCAAATGCCAGGCTTCAACGATAGCTGGAATATTTTCACTTGCCCAAGGTAACGCCAATGGTCGTCCGTTGTTTAAAACCAGCACAATATTCGGGTTGACTTTGAAGATTTCTTCCAGTAATTCCTGTTGGTTTCCGGGTAAATCCAGATTAGTCCGACTACGTCCTTCGCCACTTTGAAATCCATTTTCGCCTAAAACCATAACTACAACATCAGCTTGTTTTGCTATTTTTTTGGCGGCTTCAAATCCGCTTTTATCTGTAGTATTGAAAACCAATTCATCAAGGAACGAGGTCTTGCCAACAGTTAGTTCGCTGCCTTTTTCATACGAAAGCGTATTGCCTTTATAACGTTGCATTCCTTCCAAAACGGAAACTGCTGTATTGTCCTGAGCGGCAATGCGCCAGCTTCCAAGCGGACTGTTTTTATCACTCGCCAATGCTCCGATCAGTGCAATGTTTTGTCCGGATTTTTTTAGCGGAAGCAAATTCTTATCATTTTTTAGAAGGACAATTGATTTTTTTGCCATGTCTAAAACCGCATCATTATTGGCTTTATTTCCAATAGTAGCTTTTTCGCGCGCTTCATTGCAGTATTTGTAAGGATCGTCAAATAATCCGAGTTCAAATTTTACGCGAAGAATTCGGCGAACAGCATCATCAATCAGCTCAATTTTAACTTTCTCCTGTTTTACAAGATTAACGAGTTCTGCAACATACAAATGCGATTCCATATCCATGTCTGATCCGGCTTGAACTGCTTTTAATGCTGCTTCTGCGCCATCTTTCGCATAACCGTGCGAAATCATTTCCTTGATTGATGCCCAATCGGAAATTATGAAACCCGTAAAACCCCATTTGTCTTTTAGGATTTCCCTTTGAAGAAATGCGTTTCCTGTAGCCGGAATTCCGTTAAGGATATTAAATGAATTCATGAAAGTGCGGACACCGGCATCATTTGCGGCTTTAAAAGGCGGCAATACCAAATTATAAAGTGTCGAATTACTGATGTCAACCGTATTGTATTCCTTTCCTGCTTCTGCAAATCCATAAGCAGCAAAATGTTTCGCGCAAGCAGCAATAGTATTTACAGCCGACAAATCATCTCCCTGAAATCCTTTTACTCTGGCACGTGCGATTTTACTTCCGAGATACGGATCTTCTCCGGCACCTTCCATAACGCGTCCCCATCGGGCATCCCTTGAAATATCGACCATCGGGCCAAATGTCCAGTTGATTCCGGATGCTGAAGCTTCATCAGCAGCAACACTCGCAGATTTTTGTATGGCTTCCATATCCCAGCTCGCAGCTTCGGCAAGCGGAATCGGGCTTAAGGTTTTGTAACCGTGAATGACATCAAAACCGATGATTAACGGAATGCCAAGCCGTGTTTCTTCAACCGCGATTTTCTGGACAGCTTTTACTTCTTTAACGCCACGAACCGTGAGCATTGAGCCAACTAATCCTTTTCGAAGATGTTCGTATTTTGTTTCGGCTGAACCACCTTTTGGAGCTGGTCCTGTTACGTCCCAAAAACCGTTATATTGGTTCATTTGCCCGACTTTTTCCTCGAGTGTCATTTCATTCATGAGTAAAGTGACGCGCTGTTCAATAGATTTGGTTTTGTCGAGATGTGGTTTTTTTTGAGCGTTCATATATCCAAAAGTAAAAAGGGTAAATATTCCGGTAAGTAATAGTTGGTTTTTCATTGACGTGCTGTTTAGTTATTCGGTAGTAAACGATGATGCTGGTAAATTTTCCATATTGAAAAGTGACGATTGAGCGTTGTTTTTCCATGCAAAGCGCACTTTTTCCGGCGATGTAACTTTGTTGGAGTTAAGTTCGACTTTTCCGTTCCTGATTACTGCTTTTGCCGGATGGAAAATAGTGTCTGCACCGGCAATTTCAAATTGAGTTTCATTTTTATTTGTAAAATGTAATCCTTCAGAATAATTAAAATGAACCAGGATTTTGTTTTTTTGGATTTGGATATTCTTAAATACCGGCCCATTTACCAAATTGGAATTTGTTTTGTAAATTTTTGCCAATGCTAGATTTGCCAGTCGAATACCAACATTTTTTTTGTCTTTCGGATGCAGGTCGTCAATGGTTGAAATATCACTGGTAACGATCATCTCAACGGTATTCAGTTTTTCAGCTACTATTCGTTGTGCGTTGCGTATCTCGACGCCGCTGTAATGATCGTTGCCATAATTGTAAGGCGCAATTTGAGCATAATAAAATGGAAATTCATAGTTCCACAGTTTTCTCCACGATTGTATCAACGCAGAAAACGTCTGGTCATAGTTAGTTGCACCAACATTTGATTCACCCTGATACCATATCACGCCTGCAATCCTGAATTTCGCTAATGGATAAATCATCACGTTAAAAGCGCGTCCGGGTTCATTTGGTCCCCATTGATCGGGTTGTATTTTTGCCGCGCTTTCGGATAAAGTTACATCGTTTTGAATGACTTCCTGCGGCATCCAGATTTCTGCCGGAGTTCCGCCCCAGGCAGATAAAATAAGCCCAACCGGAATGTTTTTCAACTCTTCGCGCAAGCGGGCAGCAAAAAAATATCCTGCGGCACTAAAATTTTTCATGGTTTCAGGAGAACATTCTGTCCAGGAACCCAAAGTATTGTTTTGTGGTGTTGTTGCCGATGCTTTTTGAACGGTAAAAAAACGAATATTAGAATCTTTTGCCTTTTGGATTTCTTCTTCAGCATTCACGATTCCCCAACTGGCGGACATTTCCATGTTTGATTGACCGGAGCAAATCCAGACTTCGCCAATAAGAATATTTTTCAGCAGTAACTGATTGTGCCCTTTTATTGTAATAGTAAAAGGTCCGCCGGCTTCGGGAGTTGGTAGTTGTAACAGCCAATTTGCATGGTTATCCGTTTTGGTTTTATATTCAGAACTGTTCCAGCCTGGAATGATTGTGATTTCCTCATTTGGATTTGCCCAACCCCAAATCGAGATTACCGAGTTGCGTTGCAGTACCATCGCATCTGAAAAAATATTGGGCAATGTTACATTTGCGAACAATCCGCATGAAAATAATAAGAAGAGAAATACAACGCTATTTTTCATCCAGAATGTTTTTTAAGAACGGCGCATATTGTGCGGCCATAATTTTATGATCGTCAATGTCAGGATGTGTCGTGCAGCCATTGGGCAACATTGGTTTGAATTTAAAAATTAAAATAGGTTTGTGCTTTTTATCAGCATTAAAATGGGATTTTACTTTTTCAAGGCATTTTTCAAAAACAACAGCCCTGTCGCCATTTACCATCGGACTGTTTAGCAAAACAATCTGTGAATTCAGATTCCTATCCAACAGCATTTTTATGAAATTCACGTAATTAGAGATATATTTTTCTTCATTGAAAGGCAATCGAGGTTTAATTCCGTCACCGTCGGAAAGATCATTTGTGCCGAGGCAAATGCTAATAATATCGGGCTGAAAGTTTGATATGTATGGCTTCTGAGTGTTAGTATCCAAATACAAATTTCCGTAAACCTGTGGCATAATCGGCTCAAGGTTATGTTCGTCATTCCAATTTCGGTACATTCCGATTCCGGAGACTGAACTAAGTTGAAAATCGACATTAAGTTTTCTTGAAATTATCGGCCCATAAGCCCAATACGCATTGTGCTGGTCATACCATTCGCCGGTTCCGCAGGGAATTTCTTTGGCATCATTTCCCATTCCGCAGGTAATGGAATTCCCAATAAACTCTATCTTTTTGGTTTTCTTAACCGTTTCTTTTGGAAGTTGCTTTACCGTTGTTCCGATAAACAAAACGCCGCCGTTTGCCGCTTCAGTGGCTTTAAAAACAGATAAATGATGAATGCTTTTTTTATCTTTTGCAGGTATTGGAATCCATTTTTCATTTCCGGCCTCGATTTTAAAACGGCCAATGTAATTTCCGTCAAGTTCAAGGGAAACGTAGCTGTTTTTAGGCGTAAGGCTTTTTAATCCGATACTAACAGAATCGCCTGTAAACGAAAATGCTACAGATGATGCTGATCCGATTAGAATAACGCCATCATTTGTGGTTTCAGTTCGACCTTCAATCGTATAATGATTTTGGCGTTTTTGCTGTGCAGAAGCGGAGCACGAGTAAAGTTGCGTGACAAGGCACACGAATAAAATCTTGACAAATTTTGACTGCATGTTACTTAAATAAAGAAGCTAAAATTAATTCTTTTTTTAGAAGGACACGCATCAAATAATGTCAATAAGCAATACTATTTTTGTTGAAACGGCTAATTATTCCGATACAATTTAGCATAAAGCCGAACTAGGAATACGGCAACTAAGAATAGGATCAATATTCCTAAAACGTTTTTCAAAACTTCATAGTCGGAGGTGATTTCCATTGGCGTATAGGTGACAACTGGTTGCATGGGATGTAATTTTTATTTTTATTTTACAAAAATAAGCTACTGCTAAGATTTGTATTTTATGTAATTTACGTTGGGATTTACAAGATTTTGTTTTGAAAAGTACTCACTGCATCATCCATCCTTTTAGTCAGTTGCTGTGCCAGAATGAAAAGGAATTTTGTACGATCTGATTTGCGGAAACGCAATTCGAGAAAAGTTCGGTTAAATTGCCATGCTTCAATTTCAAAGACATTCTTTGCAATAGCGAATATTTTAAGTTAAAATTAGAAGAGAGTGCCTGATTTTCAAGCACTCTCTTCCGTTTTTTATCCTGTCACTTTTAAATGCTGAATTTGTCCGTCAGCAATATCAAAATGAAATTTTAGTATAATAGGGCTTCCGGGAAATGTGCCTGAGCATTCTGCGGATAAGACACTCCATGTACCATTTTCGGTATATTCCAGCGGTTTCATTACGGATTGGTATTTTTTGTTCGCTTCTTCTATCATGTGCTTTATCTCGATCCTTCCTGTGTGGGTGTTGCCTTCATCAAACATGGTTCCTGTTTCAGAGAAACAATTGGCATAGGCAGCGCTGTCAAAATCATTTTGCGCTTTTATTAGGTCCGTTACTGCTTTTGGTAAGTTCATGGTTATAATTTTTAAAGATTATTAAATGGTTGGTACTGTGCCACCGTCGATTACAAATTCAGTTCCTGTCAGGTAACTGGCTCTTGGTGAAACAAGAAAGCCGACTAACTCAGCAACTTCTTCCGGTTCGGCAGGCCTGCCATAAGGTATTCCGCCCAATGCGTCCATGACGTCTTGCTGAGCTTCTTCTACAGTACTATTGGCGTTTCTTGCAATCTCAGCCAACCAAGCTTTCGATGCTCCCGTATTGATCCATCCGGGAGAAACAGTCAGCACGCGAACACCCTTTGGTGCAACTTCATTGGATAAACTTTTGCTGTAGTTTCTCAAACCTGCTTTGGCAGCGGCATACGGCAAAGTAGAATCGTACAAAGGAAGTTTGCCCTGGATTGAGGCAATGTGGATAATGACACCGCTTTTACGATCGATCATCTGAGGTAAAAATCCCCTGTCCAGCCGAACTGGAGCAAGCAGGTTAGCTTGTAAGGTCGATTCCCAGTCATCATCAGATAGCGCACTAAAGCCACCGGCGGGTGTAGACGAAGAACCAAGGTTATTTACCAAAATGTCCAGCCTCCCGTAAGTCGTCAGCACTTCGCTGACTATTTTTTGCGTTCCTTCGGCCTTACTTAAATCGGAAGAAATGAAATGCAGCTTGTCATTCTCATTTTCGGGAGCGTTCCTTGCGGTGATGATAACCGTTGCGCCGGCTTGTAGCAGCCTTTCTGCAATAGCCTTTCCGGCTCCTTTTGTACCTCCGGTTACCAGTGCAATTTTACCCGATAACTCATTGTTGAAATTAAATGTGTGTTCCATTGTTTACTATTTTTGTACAAAGTTGGGAAGTATATAACTTTCTGGCAATAAGGGAATATCGAATTGCATAGGGACAATTTTTTCCCCTATTGTGCAATTTGGAGCATTGGACTAACTTTGCTGTATGTATGAGAGAAAAATACCTTTGAACCTGAATTGTGGCCTTGACCTTATCGGTGAAGTCCTTTAAGGAAAATGGAAGATACGTTTGTTGTGGTTTATCGATCAGGGGCATAAGCGTCCCAGCGAACTCCAGCGTAAAATTCCCGACGCTTCAAGAAGAGTACTAACGATCCAGTTGAAGGAACTCGAAGACCATGAATTAATTTCAAAGGTCATTTATCCGGTTGTGCCACCTAAAGTGGAATACAGCCTGACGGATTTTGGGAAAACGCTCATTCCGGTAATTTCAGCTATTGGGAATTGGGGAGACGAGCATGAAAAACGCTTACGGAACGTTATTTTGAAGGACAAAAATTGAGGTTACTTTAAAAAGTTGACTGATTAAGTCCGCGTCGTCGGGCCTGAGCTGTTCAAAATTCAGTTTTACGGGAAACCACGTTAAATCTTAAACTTTCCTATATTTACAACATGCGGAAAGCAGGGCTTGAGTCAGGAGGCAGTCAAAAAAATCCTCGAAACTGAAAGTTTCACCATCAACATCAAAAAAAGTGACCTGATCACTAAATCTTTTCAAAACAAAACAAATGAAAAAGTCATTTTTAGTACTGGGTATATTCTTTATTTGCCAAATGCTCTTTTCTCAAATGGAGAACAATATTTATGAGTTAAATGCATTGGATAATAATTTTTTGACAGAAGATGTCAGGAAAATCATTGATCAAAATATACAAGAAAAACAAACCATTTTCCTCGGAGAATCAGTACATTCGAGTGGTTCAGATTTTCTTGCCAAAACAGCCTTTGTAAAGTATTTGGTAACAGAACACGGATATAAAGATATTGCGTTTGAGGCGGATTTTATCAGCTTATTGTTTAATCATAACAAAAGAAATTTACCTAACATTTGGAAACAGTCTGAGCAATGTAAAGAATTGATGGCCTTTTTGGCAGCTAATAATGTTACCATTTGGGGATTCGATATCCAAATGGGCGGGGATGCCTATATCGTTTTTCCAAAAAAGATCAAGGAGTTTTTAAGTACAAATAAAATAGAGGTAGAAGAAAAGTTTTTTAACCTTACCAATACATTTTTATTGAACAAGTCAAGAGCCCGAAAGCTGTTATCCAAATCAGATGTTGATTTTCTTAATAATCATATTACAACGTTATTACAAAACGAAAAAGTCAAAACTGATACACAATGGACACGAATATTGGAAAGTTACAAAACGGATATTAAATTAAGGTACACAGACAGGGATCAGTCTGTCCCACGACTAAATCCGACGAGAGATACAGAAATGGCTAAAAATCTTGATTTTATTGTAAAGCAAAACCCGGATAAAAAGTTTATCGTGTGGTTGGCCAATGCCCATATGTCAAAATGCAATTACGACTACATGAAAGGATTGAATATGGGATATCAGTTTAGGGAATTAAACCCAAATACCTCCTATCATATTGCATTTGGTTCTGTTAATAGGCATAGTAAGGATGTAAAAGAAAAGACAATACTGAAGGCATCAAAAAACAGCAATAACATTTTGTATTATTTACCCTCAACTCGCGAAAACTATTTTCTTGATTCAAGGAATGTGTCAGCAGAATATAGAAACCGAGGTTACGATTATTTGTATATTTTTAATTTACATAACCTGTATAAGAAAATGGATGTAAGTAAAAAAGATCTATTAAATCATTTTGATGCCTTGGTTTTTATCGGGGAAGATTGGATTGAAGTGTCTTATGAAAAATAATCGCGACAGTACTCTTTATGTATAAAAATATTCACAACTCATACATCCCTCTCTCCAAGAGAGGTGCTCAAAGGTCGGGGATGTCATTTTAAACAACTTGATAATACAAAAAAACACTTTGATTAATTTTTTGATATCCCATGATTAAGTAACCTGTGCAATTATTTTTTTCGGAGATAAAATACAACTGTGTAAAGTCGCCCTCGCGGCAGGCGAATTAAAATTCATTGATTTTATAACACATTTAATTAAGATGAAAAACGACAATCTAAACATTGATGCTAATTTTTTCAAGCAGTTTAAATCCGCTGATGAGTTTGACAATTATCTATACCAGGTTTTCAAAACTGGTGTCGAGAAAATGCTAGAGGCAGAACTTGATGAATATTTAGGCTACGACAAGCATTCCCCCCAAGGTATAAATACGGGTAATTCCCGCAACGGTAAAACAGCTAAGTTGGTTAAGACCAAGCGCAGTGAGATAAGTATTGAGGTGCCACGGGACAGGAATTCAAGTTTCGAACCGATCATCCTTCCCAAGCGCAAACGAATGATCGATAAGATCGAGAATCGTAGAGAATTTATGACGGACATGAAAAAAATCTATCAACCATAAATCGTGAGGATGCACTCAAAGCGATTGATGACCTGAATAGTAAGTGGACCTCAAGATATCCTTATAGTGTAAAATCATGGATAAAAAATCAGGATGAACTTACCCTGTTCCTGAAGTTTCCACTGGAGATACGAAAGATTATGTATACTACAAATATAATTGAAAACTCAATAGGAACATTAGGAAAATAACATCCAATAAATCAATGTTCACTTCTGATCAGGTAGTGATAAAATCGGTATGTCTAAAGTGTCCAAAAGTCTGAAATAATAACACAAAATCCGTGGCAAACTGGCTATTAATAGCAAATCAGTTTAATCTAATGTATCCTGATAGAATAAATATTGAAAGCAAATAGGTAACTCTACTCAGGTAATGAAACATTCTCTGGACTTTACACAGTTTTCTGGACACTCTCTTATTTTTTAATATATTTCAGGTTGTTTTTAACTCCTTTTGTAAGATTGTAGGTTACTGCGAAGAACATTCCGAGTTTATATGATTCGCGCATGTAACTGGAGATATCGGTAGTATTAATAACCTGATCCACTTCATAGCCTGACCTAAGTTCCTGTACATTTTTTATCGAAAGTCCCGACGTAATTGCAAATCTTTCAAATTTTCCAATAACCAGACTCGGCCCGATATAAAAGTTGTTGGTTTGTATTTTTCCATCCTGAAAACTTACGCCGGCGCCCAGACTGAGTCCAATCGTAATGTGTTTGGAGCTTCTGTAACTTGCAGTTGCCATTCCTACAATTGATGGAAAATAACTGTGCTCAGATTCTTTTACAATCCTGTTTTGACCTAACGTGTCTGTACTTACATCATATATTGGCGCTTTGTCAAAATATCCTAATGCCAAGCCGACGCCAAAGTCAAGGCGCATGCCTCCGAATGTATATTCTTTGTGATTGAATTTCCTGTTGTTGTGATGATCGGGTTTGCTTGTTTCGCGTTTTTTGATGTCAATGTCAAATATAACAACGTCGTTTGTGGGTTGTACCGGGGAGGATACGAATTCGAATAAGTCATCATTTTCAAGGAGGTCTAAACTCATTTGCATTGTATGTACGGTATTTTTAACATCAATTTTATCAATTTCTCCTTTCATGATATCAGCTGCTTTTTTCAAATTGTCTCCGGTTACAAAAAGTTTATTTCTTCCTCCGGAGTTTAAGATATCACCTAATTCCCAATTTGATTTTAATGCTAAATATTGTTGCTCAAGACTAAAATATAACATCGAAAATTCATTGACTTCTTTGATTAGGAAAGGAAATTGATCGGCAATTTTAGACAAGTCATATTTGTATTTCTCCTTGTAATCTTTGCATGTTAGTATTGTGTTTGACGAGGCCTCTTTCAGTAAATTATTATACTCATTAATGCGAATTAGATTGTAATAAGCGATTTGAAATTTGTTGAATAGTTCAACCATTTTTAAATTATCTAAAAGAAAATTATCAATGGCATTTTTATCGGTGGTTTTTTCAAGAGCTATTGTTTTCTCTAAATCTTCTTTTGCCTTATTTTTTGTTTTTTTTGCTTCTGTTAAATCTATGGCATCTTGCTCAATAGCATTAATCTTTTTTTGAATATCATTTACGGTCTGCTCTTTTTCTCTCGTACGTTTTTGCAATGATTCATCTGATTCATCTTTATTGATTTCGAGCGACCTATTTTTTACACTTTCAAGATCTGACTGTATATTTTTCAAATCCAGCTCATTATTTTTAAGTTTTACATCAATAATTGAAATTTCAGAAGTTAACTGAGATAGCTCGGTTTCTTTATAGTTAAGAGCTATTTTTTGCTGTGTCTTATTATAAAGGTCAATTACCTTATCAACATTTTTAAAATCTTCCAATAATAAACGTTGTGGAGTCATTGTTGCAATCGTACTCTGGAGTTTTGCAGCATCAATAGTTGCAATTTGGTTTTGCTTTTCAATAGTTGCTACAATATCTTCTTTAAAATTAGAATCTGCCAAAATAGAATCTTTACTTTTTACTGAAATATCGTAGGCTAGCCGGTTAATATTAGTAATTTTAAAAACAACTGGTTGAAAGATTTTAACTGGAATATTATTCTTTTTATAAAATCCTGTTTTAAAATCGTATTCAATTACATAAGTGTTCGTGTTCTTTGGATCTACACCGTTATTAATATCAGTGTAAGCCTGTTTTGATTTGCATGCACTTAGTCCAAACAATATCAGAAGTATTATAATATAGTTTTTCATACTATGTTTTTTAAGATTAATCTTTTGTTTAGATATTAAATCACTCCAAGTTTCCCAAACGTCAATGGCCCTATAATACCATCATCCTGCAAGCCGTTTTTCTTTTGGAATGCCTTTACGGCTTTTAACGTAGCATCATCGAAGATGCCATTTATAGTTAGCACTAAAGCAGTATCTTTTTTCTTTAATGCGCGTTGCACTTCTGTTACCATAAAACCGGTACTGCCCTTGCGGAGATAACTTCCCGATATGAATTTTGATTTGGCAATCTTGCGGTCTGCAACGGCTTCCTGTAATGCCCCTTTGGTTACGGCATTGGCTTTTCCGCTTGCAGTCATTAGGTTTTTCTGTTGGAAATCTTTGATGAATCCTTCAGTTTGTTGCCCGAACCAACCGTCAACTTCAACTGCGTATCCGAGTTCATACAAGTAATTTTGTATGATTGTAACTTCTGAGCCTCTTGAACCAATAGTTAATGCTGTTTCAACCGGCGTTACATTGCCATCAGTATAAACACCAGGATCAATAAAGGATTTGACTAGGTTTCTGGATCTTTTGCGAAGCATTACTTTTCCGCCATCGCTGTCATTTCCTTGAGAAGTATTCCCTTCGTAGGCTTCAAGTATTGTTTTATTTGTGTCTGCCCACGTTTTGAAGATCCCAATGTGATCGGCATGACCGTCGCCTGACCAGTCATAAATTACGATGTCGCCCTCTTGTGGATTTGCCGTAAGCCGCCCTTTGGACTTGTAATAATTGTGTGCCGATTGGCAGTGGTGAATACCGTTTTTGGTTTGAATATTACCTAACGGAATTCCGGCTTGGTCGAATACCCAGCTTACAAACATGGCGCACCATTTTTGTCCATTGAGTCCTGAGCCATACCATTGTCCATATTTTGATTTGTTAGAACCGGGCGGATGCTCTGAAATGCCCAGTTCTGCATTTGCGGTTTGCAGTACTTTGTTTCTTGTCATTATGTTTTATTTTTTGGTTTATAAATGCATAACAAAATCGTGCTGTGAACCGGCGGAAACCGAAAATGGGCACGATGCTAATAAATTTGGCGTAGAAAGCCGAAGACGGCAACTCATTTAGGCAGATAACGGAAATAGCTAACCGTTTTTGAAAGATTATTCTAAATGGCGGAGAATAGCGTTACTGTTGTTTAATAACGTCTATTGTACTAATTTATAGAGAGTATTCTTATAATCTTAATTGTCAATAACAGTAAATCACCGCCAGTATAAATCCCACCCCCGTGGAATTAAACTCTATGTTGAGTAGACTTATGGTATATGAAAACCAGAATTAGTAAAGTCAGGGCGACTTTTCAAGGCCTGGCGGCAATTTACTTATTGATTCCCTTATGCAAAACGTTTTGATTTCCGGGATATTATTTCTGCAATTTCCCCTATTTTCCAAGGAAGACTGTTTTCTTCTTCAAAATTATATTTTTTCCTTTTTTTACTTAAATCCTTTTCGCAGGTATCAATTGATAAAGTAACATTGTGGATTAGTGTATGCACTGCAAATGCTGTAACAGAACTCAATTTGCTAAGATTTACATAAAACATAAAAGGTGTGATGTGCTTGGTAACTTTTCCAAATGGATTACGGTAAGAATGTACAAGTATAACCCTATTTGTTTCTTTTAAGAGCGAAGACAAATCAGTTGCGCTTGTCCCTAATGTATTGGTTTGCGGCAGTGAAGCGATCTTTTCATAAAATGCATCACCTGAAAGTATTTCATTTGCTTTGGTAACAGCTGCACTGAGGGCAGTATTTGTTCCGGTGTAATGTAAAGTTATCATTTCTGCGCTGTTTTGGTTTTTAGCAGATAATCGATAAAATAACTTTTATCGCATTCAACTTATGTAAAAATACAGCAAAGAATAACGCAACACAATACGTAAATTTACGTAACTTTTAATTAAAACATCGATGAAATGCACAATTTGGTATTCTTAGGAAAAAACAAACTGTAAATAGATTTCAAACATCTGCAAATCAATGATTTACATTCCGGATAAAAGATTATCAGGATTTATAATTTTATTGTAAATAGCAAAAACAACAAGTCCGGCGATATTCTTGGTCTTGGATTTCTCTAACAGTGATTGCTTGTAACCCTCTACAGTTCTTGGGCTTACACATAATAAGCCGGCCATTTCGTGCAGTGTATATTGCATGCAAATTAGTTCAAGTACTTGTCGTTCCCTTTCGGTAAAAAAGCCTTCACTAAAGGGACTTTGAATTTTTTTCTGTGAGTCGCGGATTTCCATAATAATTTCAAGGACATCTTCATTATAATAAAATCCTTTTGACGCAACTTCACGAATAGTTTTTAACATCTCATCAGGATGCGCATTTTTAAGAAGATACGATGCTGCGCCTTCCTGTATCATATTGGAGATAAATGAAGGTGTATTGTAACTTGTCAATGCGATAACTTTAATTTTAGGATAATCTCTCCGGATGATTTTAGTGGCCTCAACTCCATTTAGGAAGGGCATTTTTAAATCCATCAGAATGATATTTGGCTGCTTTTCGCAGTTTCGTAAATGCTCAACGAGTTCTTGACCGTCGGATGCCTCAAATAGTATTTCGATATCGCGTTTTCGGTTCAGGTAAAATGATATACCCGTACGAAAAAGCACTTCATCATCGGCAAGCATTAAAGATATTCTTTCTTCCATATTATAGCGTTAATATAACATTTACACCTTTTCTTTTATTACTTTCAATTTCAAAATTTCCTCCTATATAAGCTACTCTGCTTTCAATATTCTTCATTCCGATACCCATTTTTTCGTTGATTTTGTTCACTTCAAAACCCGATCCGTTGTCATTATAAAGTATTTTCTTTTTTCCGTTTTCGCAAACAGCTTTAATTGTAATTACGGTTGCTTTTCCATGACGTACAGAGTTATTAATAAGTTCCTGAAAAATCCTGAAAACGTGTAATTCATCGAGTTTATTGATCTCTGAGAAAAAAAACTGTCTATCAATATTCTCGTAATTTACAGATAATAAGGAATTATTGTGCGACCTAAAGAGTTCCTCGAGTGCAGCGTTAAGTCCGAATTTATCTAAGATTGGAGGAAGTAAATCATGTGCAATTCGGCGTGAACTTTCTAAAACTGTCGAACTTATCGACAAAATCCCGGAAACCATTTTATCATATTCCTCCTTTGATAAATCTTGCTCGGAAAGTAAATTAGCGTTTAGTGTGATTACGTTCATCTTAGAACTGATGGCATCATGCAAATCCTGCGCAATGCGATTCCGCTCATCTTCCTGCGTAATAAGTGCTGTCTGAAGCAACTGTTTTTGGTAGTTAAGCTCAAGTTGTTTTTTCTCCAACTCCTTATTCAGCAACTTTTTACGCGAATAATAAATAAAGACAATTACCGATATCGTCATTATTAAAATGGCAAAAAAGGTATAGAATACTGTTGCTATAATATAGTTATCAGTTGTCATCGTTCTTGTCACTATTTACTTCTGCGTATTTCTTTGTCCATTCAATAAAGATAAAGATTTGATAGGAAATATACACAATTGCATTGAGTGCCCAAGTATAGTTATTAATTTCCATATCGACAGTAATGATCAGATTTCCGAACATGAAAAGTACCGTACTTGCAAAAAGATAAGTAAAAATACCACAATTGATATAATAATAGCGTTTCGATTCACTGAGGATATTATAGAAATGGAACATGGCATACATTATCGGCAGAAAAGATGTAATAAAAACCTCAAAAAGGTTAAACGTAAAATATAATGATGGATCTGATGCAAAATGAATTCCCAATATGACAGGGCATGCAACCAATCCAATATGTATTATTTTTTTCTGTCGCTGCTGATCTATTATCTTGAGATAGAAAAAACTAAGAAAAAGAAATTGCAGTATAAAATAATAATGGGAAATAAATAAATTATTCATTTCCCTACTACTCATCCAGGAAGTTACTGCCTGGATAATAGACATAGCAACCATATAAATGGCGAAAATTTTCCATGCGGCATCGCCTTTCCTGAAATAAAAAAGGTACAAAATAGTATTAACTGCCAAAAGAAAGAATCCTATATTAACAACGGCAGAATAAAACAACTTTATTTATTTTAGCGAATTAATGAACGGCTCTTTTTTATTACAGCTGTTCGGACAAGGTCTTGAAAAGTCATATATATAAAAACCATGTCCTTCATCGATAAGATCATTCCCGTCCTTGTCAACGCCTACGATCATTAATGTAGCTTCACTTTCGTCATTAATTCCAAAATAGGCACGAACATCAATAACTCCTTCAACCATTACCTCGCGAACATTGCTTCCAGGTATTGTAAAAGCTTTTACGCCTGTCATTATTGCTCGGTCTTTATTAAATCGGTCTGCCCAAGCTTGTGCAGTTTCCAGTGTAATTACATTTTTTGGCATGATTTGTTTTTTTATGTTTGGTTAAACAAATTAATGTCATTAAAATGAATTTTCAAAAAAAACTGTTAAAATTACGTAGAAATACGGGGTAGCAACTTTAACAATTAAACAACTAAAAAACTAAACTGTTAGTTATAATTTTGAATTATTAAGCTTACTGTTTTTCCGGCTGTATCCGAAGTATATCGCGAGTCCGAGCAATAACCATATTGTAAAATATATCCAGTTCCATACACTCAATTCGGCCATCATATACAAGCAACAAATTAATCCAAGTAGTGGAATTAATGAAAGGTTTTCTTTATACGACCAAACTAAAAGACCTAATAATACAACAATAAAAATCCACATCGGTATTTTGTGCTTAAACAGATCAAAACCGGTTTCGTATTTCAATTCATTCCCTATTGGCAGGCTTTCGACAGTTGTTGCATATACAACTTCATCTTTAGAATACTCGCTTAAAAGCGCTTCAACATCTGTAATTTTACTATTTGGATCTTTAGCAGCTAAAAACTCATAAACTGCTTTTGTTTGCGTTTCGTCAAGCGAAGTAACAATAGCTTCCGGACCGTTTATTTGTTTTTCATTAGTTATAAATGCCATTGTCGCATCTTTATTCACAGTAAACGCAACTGTAATTCCGATTATCAAAAGTAGCGGAAATACGTATTTAGAATTTACATACGGTGTTCGGAATTTCCCTCTTGGAATGTTCGGCTTGTTCTGTAATACCAATACACCGGCGCAAACTAATACGAAAGCAAATAACGTCCCAATACTGCACAAGTCTGTTACCATTGTAAGATTTAGGAACAAGGCCGGAATTGCAACTACAAAACCTGTAACGATCGTAGCATAAGAAGGCGTTTTAAATTTTGGGTGTACTCTGGAAAATTTCGGTGGAAGCAATCCGTCACGGCTCATGCTCATCCAGATTCGTGGTTGTCCCATTTGAAACACCAAAAGTACACTCGCCATTGCCACAACAGCACTAACCGCAATGATTCCGGACATCCATTTTAAATCGAGTTTTTCAAACACAAAAGCCAGCGGATCCCCAACATTCAGATCTGAATAATGAACCATTCCTGTTAATACCAATGCAATTATTACATACAAAACAGTACAAATTATTATGGCCCACATCATTCCCCGAGGCAAATCGCGTTGTGGATTCTTGCATTCTTCCGCTGTAGTAGAAATTGCATCAAAACCAATGTAAGCAAAAAACACAGCTGAAACTCCTTTTAAAACTCCCGTAGCACCATTAGGTGCAAATGGATCCCAGTTTGCGGTATCTACATAAAAAGCACCAACAGCAATTACTAAAAGTATGATGCATAATTTAATCACAACCATCAGGTTACTGGCATTTCTTGATTCTTTCATACCGCGATATACCAAAGCAGTAATAAGTATAATGATAAATAATGCCGGTAAATCTGCAACAAGATGAAACGACCCGATTGTCGGAGAAGTTGTCCATGCAGTATGCGCGCTTTGGAGTCCATTGCTCAGATTCTCAAAAGATTTTCCTCCTTGCATTAATGCCGTTGCATCAGCAAATCCGTTGGAAGCCGTTAGGTAATCCATCTGAACCCATTGCGGAAGATGTATCCCGCCGCTTTCGAGCAAGCCCGTAAAATAATCACTCCATGAAATTGCCACCGTAATATTTCCAATTGCATATTCCATAATTAATGCCCAACCTATAATCCAGGCTACAATTTCACCGAAAGCTACATAAGAATAGGTATATGCGCTTCCGGAAACGGGAACCATAGAAGCAAATTCGGCATACGCAAAAGCAGCGAAACTACACGCTAGCGCGGTAAAAAGAAATAAGAAAATTACTGCCGGACCACCATCTGCACTGGCTTTTCCAATTGTACTGAAAATTCCTGCACCGATAATAGCCGCGATTCCAAATGCAGTTAAATCCCTTGCGGTTAAATGTCTTCCTAATGATGAATGCCCTTCAGCTTCATTTTTTTCGACCTGCTTTAAAATTGACTGAACCGTTTTCTTTCTTAATAAACTCATTTATTGTAGTTATGATTATGGCGAATTGTTTGTTTGAAACAAATATATAAAAATCGATTAATGGAAGTTTTGTTTCTGCTTTTATTTCACCAGAATAATCAAAAACTATGAGTTGATAAATTTTTATCATTATAACCTATTATAAATCTAAGAATTGAATGTTACTTTTACATCACGAAAAAATAACATTAAAACTCTATAATTATGTCTTTAGTAGGAAAAAAATTCCCAAGTATTGCAGTTGATGCCATCTCAGAAATGGGTGATAATCTTAAAATCAACATTTTTGAAGAAGCAGTAAGCAAAAACAAAAAAGTACTTTTATTCTGGTATCCAAAAGATTTTACTTTCGTATGCCCAACAGAATTACACGCTTTCCAAGCAGCTTTACCAGAATTTGAAAAAAGAAATACAATCGTAATCGGAGCTTCATGTGATACAAACGAAGTTCACTTTGCCTGGTTGAACACTCCAAAAGACAACGGCGGAATCGAAGGCGTAACCTACCCTATTCTTGCCGATACAAACAGAAACCTTTCTAATATACTCGGAATTTTAGATATTGAATCAACTGGTTATAGCGACGAAACTGATTCGGTAATCATCGAAGGTTCGAATGTAACGTACAGAGCTACGTACTTGATTGACGAAACAGGAAAAATCTTCCACGAAAGCGTAAATGATATGCCATTAGGAAGAAATGTAAGCGAGTATATTCGTTTGATTGATGCTTACACACATGTTCAGGAAAAAGGTGAAGTATGTCCGGCAAACTGGGAAGAAGGAAAAGACGCTATGAGCGCTGATAGAAACAGTACCGCGGCATATTTGGCTTCTCATTAATTGATAGACTGGACTTCTTAGATTTCAGACTTCTTAGAAATTTAGAAGTTTCAGATATGAAATCTTTATTAAGAAATTCTTACTATTCTGAGAAGTCTAACATTCTCAAAATCTAATACTCTATAATTATGTTAATAGAATTAAACGAAGACACGTTACAAGACATAGTCAATAATAACGAAAAAGTAGTTGTTCAGTTTTCAGCTTCCTGGTGTGGAAATTGCCGCATTATGAAACCAAAATTTAAAAAAATGGCTTCGGAAAACGAAGGAATAACTTTTGTTTTGGTAGATGCAGAAAATTCCCCTGAATCACGAAAACTTGCTAATGTTTCCAATTTACCGACTTTCGCGACGTTTCTTGGCGGAAAACTCGTAAATGAAACCCAAACCAATAAAGCAGAAGTGCTTGCGAATTTGGTTGATGAAATCGTTGTAACTTTATGAAACTGCCCGTAATCAAACACCTGACGCAATTTATCGAAGAAAACGATCAGGATTATATCATTGAAACTATTGAAGTTCTTGAAGCTTTAACAGAAGTGCAGACATTGAAAGATGAAGAGCTCGACGTAATTGGGGAACTGATATCAAACATGTATGGTGCTCTGGAAGTCAACAAAATGGTTAAAGCTGGAACCGATAAAAAAGAAGCTTTAAATGCTTTTATGAAACGGGTTCTGGGTTCTATTGATAAATAAGCTTTACCTAAATTTCACAAAACGCTTTCAGAAATGGAAGCGTTTTTTTTTGATGGATGAAGAAAGGATGCAATCTTTCTTCTTTGCTCTTTCTAAATTTTTTCCTACTTTTGAACCTCTAAAAAATCTAACAAAATGGCAACTATCACACTTGGCGGAAACGCAATAAATACAACCGGTAACTTACCCGAAACTGGCGCAAAAGCACCTGATTTTAAACTTATAAAAAACGATTTATCGGCAGTTTCTCTTTCCGATTTTACAGGAAAAAAGCTAGTGTTGAACATATTTCCAAGCGTTGATACGGGAACCTGCGCGGCTTCAGTCCGTAAATTCAACGAAAAGGCATCCTCACTAGAAAATACTACTGTACTATGCATTTCCCGCGATCTCCCGTTTGCACAGAAACGCTTTTGTGGTGCTGAAGGTTTAGAAAACGTGGTAAACCTTTCTGATTTTAAAGATGGTAGTTTTGGTAAAGATTATGGACTTGAAATTGCTGATGGACCATTGGCCGGTTTACATTCCAGAGCTGTAGTTGTTGTTAACGAAAACGGAAACGTTGCTTATACGGAACAAGTTGCTGAAATCGCTGATGAACCTAATTATGACGCGGCTTTAAACGCACTTTAATCCGCAATAACAGCAATGAAAAACGACCATTCTTTTATAACCGGAAGACTCAAAAGCTTCAAATATGCTTTCGCCGGCGCCTATAAACTCATTACGACTGAGCATAGCATCATGGTGCAGTTTTCAATTGCAATTGCGTTGAATATTGCCGGTTTTTATTTCGGGATTTCCAAAGAAGAATGGCTGTGCCAAACTTTAGCAATCGGTTTGGTCCTGAGTGTTGAAGGCTTGAATACCGCAGTTGAAAAAATAGCCGATTTCATTCATCCTGAATATCATGAAAAAATTGGTTTTATCAAAGATATCGCGGCGGGTGCTGTTACTTTTGCAGCATTAACCGCGCTTGCTGTCGGCTGTATCATTTACGTTCCGATAATTATGGCGTTGTAAAAGGTAATAATCTGCTAAATTTATTTATTTTTACTTCTGAATTATATCTGACGAATGGCAAAAACAACAAAAAAAGAACCGGCAGCTAAAAAAAATGAAGCCGGCTCTGAACCAAAAAAACCATGGAAATTTTCCAAACAGCACAAAGTCCTTTTTGGAACTTTGCTGATTCTGTTCGCGATTTCCCTGCTTTTGGCTTTCGTTTCTTTCTACATTTATGGGCAAAATGACCAAAGTGCAGTTGATCAGTTAAGCGACAGGACAACAACTGTTGAAAACTGGCTGGGAAAATTTGGCGCCTATCTTGCCGATATTTTTGTTTATAAAGGTTTTGGACTTGCTTCGTTTTTATTCGTACGCTTGTTCTTTTTAACCGGAGCTTACCTGGTTTTGGATTTATCTGTTAAAAAACTTAGAAATACCTGGTTTTGGGACTTATACGCGATTGTTGTAATTGCAGTTTTATTTGGATTTTTCGCTAATTTCCTTCCGGAACTTGGCGGAATCGTTGGTTATGAAATGAATATTTTCCTTCAGGATTTTATTGGTAAGGCCGGAACAATGCTGGTTTTGATTTTTGGATTGATTGTATATCTCTTATTTAAAATACGTATCTCGCCGGATTCTATCAAAGCATTGTTTGAAAAAACGAAAAGTGAAATCAACGACGATATCAATTCAATTAATACAGTTGCTTCCACAGAAAATAATGCTCTATATAATCTTGAAGAATTCGCTGTGAATGAAGATTTTGCATCAGACGATTTTATTGAAGATGAAGAAGAAATTGAAGAACCTGTCTTAAAACCGGTTTCCCAATTTGAGATAAATAAAGAATCATTAAAACCCACAATCAGCAATTCTTCGGAACTGATACTGGAACCGATTTTAAAAGAATCTACGCTCGAAGTTACGCCACAAATTACCGAACCGATCGAAGAAGCATTCGTTATTGAAAAAGTGGAAGAAGAAGATATCATCGAAGAAAATCTTGCTTCTAAACTGGTTGCCGATTTTGGATTATTTGATCCGACGCTCGATTTATCCCATTATAAATTCCCGACGCTGGATCTTTTAAAAGAATATTCTTCCGGCGGTATTACAATCAATCAGGAAGAACTTGAGGAAAATAAAAACCGTATCGTAGAAACACTGCGGAATTATAAAATTGAAATTGCCCAGATCAAAGCTACAGTCGGCCCGTCAGTAACATTATATGAAATTGTGCCGGAAGCCGGAATTCGTATCTCTAAAATCAAGAGCCTTGAAGATGATATTGCGTTATCGCTTTCAGCATTAGGAATCCGTATCATCGCTCCTATTCCCGGAAAGGGCACGATTGGTATTGAAGTTCCTAACAAGAATCCGACAATGGTTTCGATGAAAAGTGTAATCGGTTCCGCAAAATTCCAGGAAGCCGAAATGGAACTTCCGATTGCTTTAGGAAAAACCATTTCCAACGAAACTTTCGTAGTCGATCTTGCCAAAATGCCGCACTTATTGATGGCCGGAGCAACTGGACAAGGAAAATCTGTTGGATTAAATGCCGTTCTTACATCATTACTTTACAAAAAACATCCTGCCGAAGTCAAATTTGTATTGGTAGATCCAAAGAAAGTTGAACTGACGCTTTTCAATAAAATCGAGCGCCATTATCTTGCAAAACTTCCTGATACGGAAGATGCGATTATTACCGATAACAATAAGGTAATCAACACATTGAATTCGCTTTGCGTTGAAATGGACAATCGTTATTCGTTATTAAAAGACGCGATGGTTCGTAACATTAAGGAATACAACGAAAAGTTTAAATCAAGGAAATTAAATCCTGAAAACGGACACCGATTCTTACCTTATATTGTTCTTGTTGTCGATGAGTTTGCTGATTTAATCATGACTGCAGGCAAAGAAGTTGAAACGCCAATTGCACGTTTGGCACAACTTGCCCGAGCCATCGGTATTCACTTGATCATTGCTACGCAACGTCCGTCGGTAAACGTAATTACCGGAATTATCAAAGCGAATTTTCCGGCGAGAATTGCTTTCAGGGTAACATCTAAAATTGATTCAAGAACTATTTTAGATACGCAGGGTGCCGATCAGCTTATCGGACGCGGAGATTTATTATATACCAACGGAAACGATGTTGTTCGCGTGCAATGTGCCTTTGTTGACACTCCCGAAGTAGAAAAAATTACTGAATTTATCGGTGCGCAGAAAGCATATCCGAATGCTTATTTATTACCAGAATTTACCGGAGATGATGAAAGTGGCATCAAACTTGATATGGACATTTCCGACAGAGATACGCTGTTCAGGGAAGCCGCAGAAATATTAGTTACGGCACAACAAGGATCAGCTTCATTGCTTCAAAGAAAACTCAAATTAGGTTACAACCGCGCCGGAAGACTGATAGATCAGATGGAAGCTGCGGGAATTGTAGGTCCGTTTGAAGGAAGCAAAGCCCGAAGTGTTAATATTCCTGATTTGACTTCTCTCGATCAATTCTTTAATAATGAACAAAATAATCTTTAAAATGAAGAAGTGCATCCAATTTGCTTTATTGCTGATTTTCAGTTTTTCCGCTCAGGCTCAAGACAAAAAAGCAAAAGAGCTTTTAGATGAAGTTACAGCGAAAGTTAAAAGCTACGAAAACATTTCAATTGATTTCAAGTATTCACTGAACAATTCCAAAGAGAACATCAATCAGGAAAGCAAAGGAAATGTAATCCTCAAAGGCAATCAGTACGTTCTTAATTTCATGGGAATTACCAAGATCTTCGACGGAAAAAAAGTATATACTATTGTTCCGGAAGACGAAGAAGTTAGTATATCAAAATTTGACGATAAAGACGCTAACGCGATCACGCCATCGAAAATGCTTACTTTCTTTAACAGCGGCTACAAATATTACTGGGATATTCCGCAGAATTTAAAAGGCAGGAAAATCCAGTATATAAAGTTAGTTCCAATCAGTTCAAAAGACCAGCGAAAAGAAATCCTGCTCGGAATCGATACACAAACAAAACACATCTATAATCTGATCGAAACCGGTAAGAACGGAACAAAAACAACGCTTGTTGTTAATTCTTTTAAAACCAATCAGCCATTATCCAAAAATCAGTTTACCTTTGTTGAAAGTAAATATCCAAAATACTACATCAACAGAATAGATTAATTTTAGGTGAAAATACTCGATCGATATCTTCTAAAAACATTTTTGATTACGTTTACTTCGGTATTCGTAATCCTTTTTTTTATATTCATTTTGCAAACCGTTTGGCTTTTTATAGCTGAACTTGCCGGAAAAGACCTGGATTTTATACTGATTATCAAGTTCCTTGCCTTCTCAATGCCCGGAATTGTGCCACTCGTTTTACCGCTTTCGATACTTCTTGCATCGATTATGACGTTTGGCGATTTATCCGAAAATTATGAATTTGCCGCAATGAAATCTTCCGGGGTTTCGCTTCAAAGAGCCATGCGAAGCTTAACATTTTTCATTCTTTTGTTGAGTATTGCAGCCTTTGCTTTTGCGAATAACATTATTCCTTATTCACAATATCGCTTTATTAATTTCAAGAATAACATCGCACAGGTAAAACCCGCGATGGCAATTGCTGAAGGACAATTTAACGATGTTGGAAGCTTCAATATCAAGGTTGATAAAAAATCCGGCGAAAAAGGGAATTCCCTAACCGGCGTTACAATCCATAAAAAGTCTATCAACAATTCCGGAAATACAACCGTAATCAAAGCCAAAAGAGGTGAATTGGTTAGCAATGAAGAATCGAACATCTTACAACTTGTGCTTTTTGATGGCTATCAATATGAAGATGTGCCTGTTAAAGTGCATGAGAATCGCGAGAAAGTTCCTTTTACAAAAAGTTCTTTTGAAAAGTATAAAATCAGCATTGATCTTTCAAAACTTAATGATGTTGATGTAGAGAAAGAGAAGATTTCCAATACGAGTACGATGCTCAATATCAACGAATTGAATTATACACTGGATTCATTGAACACAACAATTTCGAAAGATCTTATTTCATTTGCGGAAAATATACACACAAGAACCGGCACAGGTTATTTCAATTCCTTTGAGAAAGATACGATTCCAGAAAAAACGCCAAAGGATCTATTGGTTTTTTACACAAATTCTGACAAATCAAGAATACTTGAAATTGCAAAAAGTAACGTTTCAAGCACTTCTTTTACAATTGTCGGAACAAAAGACGACTTGAATTTTAAGCAAAAAAACATCAATACGCACTGGCTTGCCTTATATGACAAATTCGTGATTGCCTACGCTTGTATCCTGATGTTTTTTATCGGCGCACCACTTGGCGCAATTATTCGAAAAGGCGGTTTGGGATTACCGATAGTTTTTGCTGTTTTGATTTTCATTACATTTCATTTCATCAATACATTTGGAAAAAAAGTAGCACAGGAAAACGAACTGACACCTTTTTTAGGAGCCTGGCTGTCATCTATTGTATTAACTCCGCTAGCGATTATATTTACGTACCGGGCGACAAGAGACATGAATCTGACGATAAGTTTCGACTGGTTGACAAAGCCGTTTGCACGTATTTTCAGCCGTGGTAATCTTCGTCCCGCTTTTGATTTTGATTCGCGTTTTGTCAATTTTGATACTGCTAGAATTATCGAAGATGAACAATTCAGGGAACTTGAAAAATTATCAAATGAGGAATTGAATGAAATTGTTTATAATTCCAAAAAGCTCAATAATGACGACCGTAAACGCAATAAAGCATTACTGATTCTTGACCGACGCGGAATCACACAACAAACATTATTTGAAGAAGGAAAGCTCTTCAATCAAAATTATGAAACCCTTGATGATGCTGCGGAATCGTATAGATTTAATTCAAAAGTAGCATTTTTCCTGTTTTTTATTACCATAATTATGGGATTGATTGCAAAGAATAATCCAAGTAAGGTCTGGACGCTTATTGCATGTCTTATAATACTTATTGTTTTTTATATTTCAGTCTATAAATCTAGCCAGCGCCTTGCTGAAGCATCAAATTCATTGGGACGCAACATCGGTATCAATCGTTTTGTACAGACCGTTTTAGCATTTCCGTTTTATCCAATATTCCATTTTTACAATAAGAAACAGTTGAAAAAAGCAGTTTCTGAAAGTAAGTTCTAACACCATGACAACACAACACATACAACTCAACACTATAGAAGAAGCTATAGAAGACATCAGACAAGGAAAAATAATTATTGTTGTTGACGACGAAGACCGTGAGAACGAAGGCGATTTTTTGGCTGCAGCCGATAAAGTTACACCGGAAATGATCAACTTTATGGCAACACACGGGCGCGGACTTATTTGTGCTCCTCTTACGGAAAGCCGCTGCAAAGAACTCGAGTTAAAAGCTATGGTAGTCAATAATACCGATCACATGGAAACGGCGTTTACAGTTTCAGTCGATCTGAAAGGAAATGGTGTTACAACCGGAATTTCAGCGTCTGACAGAGCAAAAACCGTTCTAGCTTTAGTAGATTCTAATACAAAATCGTATGAGCTTGCGCGTCCAGGGCATATTTTTCCATTAGTTGCCAAACAAGGCGGCGTATTGCGAAGAACCGGACATACAGAAGCCGCTATCGATTTTGCAAGACTTGCCGGATACAAACCAGCCGGTGTTATTTGTGAAATCATGAATGAAGATGGTTCGATGTCACGTTTGCCTGAACTTTATGAAGTTGCAAAACGATTTGACATGAAGCTTGTTTCGATTGAAGATCTGGTAGCATATCGCATGCAGCATGACAGCCTTATTGTAAAAAAAGAAGATTTTGATATTGAGACGCGTTTCGGGCAATTCCGTCTTAGAGCTTACCAGCAAACTACAAATAAACAAATTCATGTTGCGCTTACCAAAGGAAGTTGGAATTTGGGTGATTCTGTATTGACACGAATCAACTCAACACAGGTTAATAATGATATTTTAGGCACATTAACTAACGATGTCGACAAAAAGCTGGATGATATGTTCAAGCGAATTGATGATGAAGGAAAAGGCGCAATCGTCTTTATAAATCAGGAAATACAGTCTTCGGATTTATTGAATCGCCTGACTGAATTAAAATCGTTACAAGCGAATGGTATTTATAAAGCGCCGCAAATAAAAATGGATATTAAGGATTTTGGAATTGGCGCACAAATCCTGCATGATATTGATATTTCAAAAATCAGGCTGGTTTCTAATTCAGAGCAAAGCAAACGCGTTGGAATGATTGGCTATGGCCTTGAAATCACAGAATATGTAAACTACTAAAAAATATTTCTCATTATTTTTCCCTGTAATATATAGGAAATGAAATGTTTAAAAAAAGTAGTTAAAAAATATTATATATTTCATCCGAAATTGTTTTGATTTTCAAAAAAGGATACTATATTTGCACTCGCAATCAGCAAACGATTGCAGACCTTATTGGAGAAATGGCAGAGTGGTCGATTGCGGCAGTCTTGAAAACTGTTGACTGTAACAGGTCCGGGGGTTCGAATCCCTCTTTCTCCGCAACTATTTAAAACAAACCCTTGAAAGCTAATTACTTACAAGGGTTTTTTATTTAGGGTTGTCGGTATGGTTGGGTAATGTTCCAGATGTGTTGGTGTGCAATTATTTCATAAATCAGCAGATAATCAATTATTTATAGTACTATCGCAGTCAAAAACTAAACAACTTCGGATTGTTTTTTTATTTTATAATGTCTTAAATCGAAAAAATGGCTTTAAGCCAGACTTGGTGTTGCAGATGTGTTGGTGAGTCATACAGGAGTTACTCTTACCGTGCACTGGCAAAAGAAGGGAGTTTCAGCAGCACGCCAAAATTTGTAACGGCATTCAAAAAGAAATTCAAAGTAACCCCGGAGGGTTTTATTGCACAATGGAGAAAAGAGAATGAAGAGTAAGAAAAGAAGTTTTATTCACTCCCACGCATTCCCTTCTCCCAGAGGGGCGGCCGAAGGGCGGGGTGTCATGTCTCAAACCAAAACGCAACTTCCTCCCAGCTCCAGCCTCTCAGTACAAGGTCTCGCAGCGTAGCGATCTTGGTTCTAACAGCGCAGCGGTCTCCATTATCCCTCCCTGTCACCCCGAGCGTAGTCGAGGGGCTCACACTATCAATAGATCAAACTCAAAGTTAATGATACACAAAACATTCCCCTCTCCCAGAGGAGTGCCCGAAGGGCGGGGTGTCATGTTCTGAAACCAAAATCGCAACTTCCTCCCAGCTCCAGCCTCTCAGTACAACAGTCTCGCAACGCAGTGGTCTGTATTACGTGCGTTGTCATCTCGAGCGCAGTCGAGGGGCTCACACCATCAATAAATCCAACTCAAAGTTAATAATACACAAAACATTCCCCTGTTTCAGAGGGTTGTCCAAAGGGCAGGGTGTCATGTCAACACCATACGGCTCCGATCTTTTAATATAACGGTTTCGCAACATAGCGATGTTGCTTGCAGCAGTTGCCCTCAATAATATTGGGGTTTTTGTCAACTAAAGGTAGTTTTTTGTTACAACTATCGTCGTGTGGCTTAGCGACAGTACCGAAAATTGAAACTGAGCCCACTTTGGCCCGACGATGCTAAACTATAAAAGTGCGTTTTTATCAAGTACAAAAAAAGCTGTTGTACAAAACAGCCATTAGCGGTTCGTTGTTTTTCTCAATTTAGTAAGGAGTCCATTTAATATCTCATCAGTATCATCTAATAAATGATCCTGAATATAGATATCAGGTTTTACACCTTCTAATTTTTTACTTCCGTTTACCCTAACAATGTAACCTTTGGGAACTTTAACTGTGATTCCGCTTCTAGGAAGTGTATATGAAAATTGCGAGGCATATAATGTTGGTACGTCACCTGTTTCCTCGCCAACAATTTTTCCGAATTTATAGTCTTGTATAAGTGCGGCACTTACTGCAGCCATAGAATAAGTTTGCCTGTTAACTAAGACGTAGACTTCTCCGGTATATCTTTTTGATTTTTCGACAGGATTATAAGAAAGTAAATCGTATTTGAAGATCTGACCATCTGCATTCTCTAAAATTTTCCTAGAGTAATCATCAGTTGTATCTGTCTGCAACATAGTATGCCCTTTTAGTATCTTACTCGTCTTGATAGAAAACTCCGAATACCATTTGAAAGGCTTATTTGCAATATACGAGATTAGATAATCACTGTAAGCATTATGCCCACCTGGGTTATTTCTTAAATCAATAATCAGTTTTTTAGACTTATGCTTCTTAATTTCGGCGAATGTTGAGTCAATGTATTTTTTAAATAACGCTTCTCCATTTGCTTCATTACTGCCAAATTGACCTGCATTTAGGTAAGCAATATCTCCATATAATTTTAATGTTTTTTTCGGATTTACAATTTCTCCATTTCTGTTACTTTCATATTCGATTACTGGGATTGAATTAACTTCTGAATTGACCATTTTATTATTCTTGTCCTTAATTTGAATATTCCAATTGTCCTTTTTGCCATTCAATTGGAAGAATAATCTTGGGAATGACCAGAACTCTATTTTGGCATTTTTAAAATAGTCTCTTTCCGCTGAAACAAAGGGATACAATAATTTCTGTATTTTATTGATTGGCATCTTGTCAATAGTTAATAGTTCGTCGCCAATTGAAATCTGTTTGTTTGCGGAAAAGTTCTTGCGTATGAAAACCTTTCCATTCTCAAAAGCTAGTTCCAAAGGAAACAATGTACCTCCAGAATATGCGTATTCTATATAAGGAGCGGAAGGATAATCTATTTCGCAATGTCCTGTATTCGCAAAACTTACCAAATTTTGATAAAATGAAATTGTTTCTAATAGTGTCAAGGAATCGCTGGTTAAACTTGATTTTAGTTGACTGAACAAACTGTCATATTTTTCTTTGCTTTGAAAAGCAAAAAGATTATAATGTGTCTTCTGCAAAGACTCATATAAATATTCAAAATCATCTCTTACGTCTTGGTTTGATAATTTGGATGGTGTACTTTGTGCAAATGAAATTGTGCTTAATAATAAAGTTATGTGTAATACAAATTGAAGTTTCATTTAGTTAAGATTTAATGTTTTGTTTTACAATGACAGCTAACGCGCTGTGGTTTTATCTTCAGTCAGTTCGCAAGCTCGGGAGCATCTGTTGCGGACTTGAGCGTTAGCGACTGTCGAAGCACCCGAGCCTGCAAGGCGAACGGAGCGAAGCTAAACCGCTGTTATAAGCTGGCCTTTGTTGAAATCAATGCGTGAACTTTTCTGTAAAATTTGTGTAGTTGTTTAATGTCTCTAATTGTGTCTTGGATCGTTAGGTTTTATTACTGGTATTAATGATTCTCCAGAAAAAACAATTATTTGTAATACAACTAAAATTATTATTATGATAGCAAAAGCAAATTGAGAAGTTGCTTTAATTGTAGCATGCTGAGCTTCGACATTTTTCATAATTAACTTTGATTCATCTAACTGAATAGTCGAAAGTTTGCCCAAAGAAAAGAGAATTTTTTCCGTATTAGAAATTTCAAAATTGTTATTTAGCACCGTTTGCTCAAAGTTTTTAAGGGAACTAATCAGCTCAACAGCTGTTGCCTTTTCGGTTTGTGTAAGTTTTGTTTTGCTGTAGATATAATACGTACCATTGAAATCTTCAATTAGTTTAATGACAGCGTTGGTTTTAAAAGTATTTAAGTCAGATTTTAATATTTCTCTAATCTGATAAATGATACTTGTCATTTGTAATATGTAATTTTCTGCGATTAGCCTGTCTTCATATAAAGTAGATATAGAGTTCTTTACGTTTTGAGTATGCTTTCTGTCAAGATAATTACTAAAAAGCACCAACAAGCATAGAGTAAGCAGCACAATTGATGCTAAGAATTTATTTTTAATGTTGTATGTCCATTTCATATTTAGTCATAATTATTATGCTTCAATTTTTGAGTGCTTTTATAAAAAGAAAGTATCTTTTCGATATTTGTTGCGCGGCACTAGGCTTGCTTATAATGTCCTGTGGCTTTGCGACTGCTGTGGCAATTGAAACTGCCCGAGCGCAGCAAACGGGCGTAGCAGTTCTCTCGGCCCGACTGAACGAAATTATGAAATTAAAATTTAATTTCATAACTTAATACAGCAATAGCGCTGTTGGCAGCTGGTTACCAGATTTTCCACCATTTGTTTTTGTTATTAATTCTTTTAAATTCTAGATTCGACAAATTAAGAATGAATGATCTTTCTATATCGTTTCCGGAGGAATCGTAATCGTTTAGAATTCCAACAATTTGATTTTCTTCTAATTTCATTTCACCGATTCCACCGTAACATAAACTATCAAAGTGTATGATCTCAGTTTTATTCTTAACTATTGAAATTGAATATTCGCCAATAATTATAATCGTAGAATTATGTTGGAAAACTTCGTTAAAATCAAATCCAAATTCAACAAAAGAATTTGAGTCTTCCAAATTTACAATGTAACATATTCCATAAGCAATAATCACAATATCTTCAGTGTCTTTTAATTGGCAAGCAAATATGAAATTCGAATTTCCTCTGGCGAAATTACCGACCCATTTACTTCCATCTTTTTTTACAAACTCAACGGCTAGTCCTTCTGAATATTCCATATAACCGTTTGGAGGAAATGAAATATACATCTCACCACACGAAGGTAAACCTTTTAATATTTTAAAATTTTCTTTCAATGAAAATGCTGATTTAATTTACCGCTAACGTCCTGTGGGCTTTCATCTGTTGCGGGACTCGAGCGTCAGCGACTGGCGAAGCAGTCGAGCCGGCAAGGCGAACGGAGCGAAGCACTCGAGCTTGCGACTGGCCGCAGGCAAAAACGAAGTTAGGAAATTATAATTTAATTTTATAACTAATTGAGCAATAGCGCAACCAGAGGAGTAGCCGAACAGAAGAAGATACCCGAGCCTACAAGGCGAACGGAGCGAAGCTAAACCGCTTTTTTGCAAAGCCATGATGTTTAAATTACTTTTTTTTTAAGTTAACTTTTTCAATAACAATCACACAAACTATTCCCACAAAGTATGCGACTAAGTCAAACCAAGCAAAGGAATTCCCAAGTATAGCTTTTGCTGTTCCCGAATTCTCCAAACCGAGCTTGACAATCAAATTAAAATACTGTGTGATTTCAACGAAAAAAGAAAAACACAAAACAATAATTGTAGCTGTCCAAACGGATATGTTTAAAAAAGATTTCAAAAGACAATAAAGCAAAATTACAACTAAAAAATCTCCAAAATAGGGTCTTATAAATCTATCATGTACAAACAGAGCTATTGAAATTTCAATTAGAAGAATTAGAATAGTAAACGCAAAATAAGTTCTGTTGAATTTTAGCATTTGATATATTTAATGGTTGTGCACAACGTCCTGTGGCTTTGCATCTGTTGCGGACTCGAGCGTCAGCACTGGCGAAGCAGCCGAGCCTGCAAGGCAAACGGAGCGAAGCTAATGCTAAATTAGGAAATTAAAACGTAATTTATTAACTTAAAGCATCAATAGCACAACCCGGAGGCGTAGCCGAACAGACATAGTAAACCGCTGTTATAGCCAATTATTTAGCTTGTCCTTTCTTAAGTCGATTTCTTTTAACGTTTCTTGATTAGCTTTTTTTGTTGGATTCTCACTAAGTTCTTCAAACCAGCTTATTACAGCCGTAGCACCTACTTTATCTTTTTTCATTTGGCAAAGATCGAACAGACTAGGAGCGATTGAAGACCTTACGGTATTGAGTATGTAATGATTCACAACATCGTTATGTGTTGTGTAGTTATTAAAATAGCTAATACCCACATTTAATAAAATATGTTTAAAAGATTCAATTAAGTCAAAGTTGTCATGAGCAGCTAAATTGTAGTAGTTATCAAAATATTTGTCTATCCATCCATCAATATCTTCTGCTGAATCGCCTAAAAACCAAATCTTTTTCTTCGTTTTTGAAATTCCCAGGTATTTTGGTAGTTCACTAGAATAAATCGTTAAATAAGGTTTAAACGCGCAAACATCATTTCCTCCATTCCATTTGTTTTTTTGAATTGAAATTACATTTACGAAATCTCCATTAGTTCTGACAAAACACAGTTCAGACTTAAGAAATCTAAATCCTAAGGGTTCCAATTCAGGCAATATAAATTCTAAAAGAACTTTTTCAATTCTTTCCCCTGGCTTAAGTTCCGGATGATAAAACTTGATAGGTTTTCTTCGATTAAAAATATTGAACATAAAGTTTGTTTAAAAATGGTCTAACGTCCTGTGCCTTCACCTTCGGTCAATTCGAGCTTGTGTACTACTGTTGCGAAATTGGAACTGACCCGAGCGCAGCGAATTGACGCAGTACTTCGTTCGGTCAGACTGAACGAAATAGGGAAATTAAAGTATGATTTCATAACTCAAAGTAGCAATAGCGCAAAACCGATGTTCTATGCAGGTTTTATTTTTCGCAATGTAAATAATTCTTCAAGGCTAAATCCCAAGATTTGTCACTATCAAAATTCTCAATAATACCATTGCCTTTTTTTTCTGAAAAAGCCTGAATTCCATGTTGGATCATATATTTAGGGTAGTATTTTGGAGCTCCAATTTTTTGGATAGCTTGACAAATCTCATTTAAATCACTTGAACCTAATTTAAGTGTTTTTTGCAAATTTTGTATTAAAGAATTTTTTTCTTTTTCTTCAATATCTAAAACTGCATTTTGTTGTAAAACTAATAAAGCCTGATGTGCGCTTTTATCTTTTACGCGATATGTATCATATTTCCCAAACACTCCGGCAATTGCAAATAATTTTGCAGCCTTTTCATAATTTTTTAATTCCAGACATTTTTTCAACCCATTTAAAATATCAGCTGGATTATGCTGGTTTGTCACTTCAGATAAATCAACACAAACTAAAGGATTTGGAGATTCTAAATTTCCATCGGCTTCGATAGAGATATTCTGGGCGTTAATTAAATTAATTCCAAAAACTAATAATGCAATTATAAAAATGTTTTTCAAAGTAGTAAGGGTAAATTTGCACAAACGTTAATAAACGCAAAGTAAAGAAAATACCTTTACTTACAACATAATTTATTATATAATAAACTCCGGAAATGAATAACGAATTTAAACCCTGTAAACATCGTGTAAATCATTAGTTGAAGCTCCGTATTTCAGTAACAGTCTCACAGCGCAGCGGTCTTGCCTCTAGCAGCCCATCATTTAAACCTCACGCATACCCCTCTCCCAGAGGGCTGCCCGAAGGGCGGAGTGTCATGTCCTCAAACCAAAGTCGCAACTTTCTCCAATCTCCGGTCTTTCAGCGCAGCGGTCTTGATTCTAACAGCCCATCATTTAAACCTCACGCATTCCCCTCTCCCAGAGGGGTGCCCGAAGGGCGGGGTGTCATAAGGCGCAACTTTCTAGCAGCTCCAGTCTCTACTACAACGGTGTTTATAAACGGTCACACCGATTACAAAATAATTAGGCTTTGCCAAAGTACTGCTCCAAAATACCTGCCATGCCGCAGTTTCCAAACGTTACTCAATCTTAAATGTAAGATTGTTGTCGGCGGTAGCATCGGTATTCAAAGCTGACGGCGGAGTGTACGTCCAGCCGTTTTTATTGATTACAAACTTAAAGCCGTCAACCTGTCCTTTTTGAAAACTCGATATGGGCAGTTCAAGTTCAAAAACATTTTTACTTTTTCTGGCCTCAACGATTAATGAAAGTAAGCTATTTTTTATTCATTGCGGTGATTATTGTATTTTTATCACCGCTTTTTTGCGGTAATTATTTGAAATAATCACCGCAAAATTATCGGGTGCGGTAATAAATCTGTATATTTAACGCAAAAATGCGGTGATTATGTATGTACACGAAAGAAATGACTGGCCCAACTTTAAATGGAATGCTGACTTCATTAGCACCAAATTAGGTAATGTAAGGCACCGACAGGGCAGAATACTCGGACAGATGCAGGGATTGGGATTCAGGTTGCAGGAAGAAGCGATGCTGAAAACGCTCACTATGGATGTGATAAAATCGAGTGAGATTGAAGGAGAGTTCCTGAATCCTGAACAAGTGCGCTCTTCTATAGCCAGACGGCTCGGGATTGAAATTGCAGGTACAATAGCTGCCGAACGCAACGTGGAAGGCATTGTAGAAATGATGCTGGACGCAACGCAGCGTTATGATGCGGCGCTTACCGATGAAAGATTGTTTGATTGGCATGCTGCATTGTTCCCAACGGGACGAAGCGGCATGTATAAGATAAAAGTTGGCTCGTGGCGGGAAGGTGGGATGCAAGTCACATCGGGTCTGATGGGAAAAGAGACCCTTCACTATGAAGCACCTGTGGCGGAAAAGGTAGCTGCTGAAATGTTCCGGTTCCTGGAATGGATGGAAACGGAACAAGATTTAGATGCAGTACTAAAGGCAGCTATTGCACACCTTTGGTTTGTGACCATCCACCCGTTTGATGACGGTAACGGCCGTATCGCCCGTGCCATAGCAGATTTGCAGCTTGCCAGGGCAGATGAAAGCAAGCAACGGTTTTACTCGATGTCGGCACAAATACAGGCGGAGCGCAATAACTACTATGGCATACTTGAAAGTACACAAAAAGGCGACCTTGATATTACGCCCTGGCTGGAATGGTTCCTTGATTGCCTGATGCGCTCGATGGAACAGACCGATGAGACGATAGCAAAAACCCTTGCCCGTGCTAAATTTTGGGAAACGTATCGCGATACTGACCTTAATATCAGGCAACATAAAGTACTTGGAATGCTATTGGATGATTTTTTTGGAAATTTAAGTGTTTCCAAATATGCTAAAATCACTAAAACGTCGACCGATACGGCTCTTAGAGACTTACAGGATCTGACCAAAAAAGGGATATTGCAACAAGAAGGCAGCGGCAGGGGCACCCACTATAAGTTACAATAGTATAACTTTGGCAAAAAGCCATACTTTTTGCCAAAGTTTAATTTGAAATAATGTTCACAAAAAACAGCTGTTCACGAAAACGTGAACAAATTAAAACGTGAACGGTTAGATAAGTAAGTTATGTAAAGCATATTGCATATCGCGATATGCAATAGGAGAGCAATTGTAAGTGTCGTTTTAGCCTATTGTGCTGCATGAAAATTAGCCTGGCATGCAAATAGGGTATGCAATTTTCGGATGAGTCAAAAAAAAGACCCAAATGGAGTTCTTATGGTATGCAATACGGGTACGTTTATTCAGCAGCTTCCGCGTCAGGATTTTTCTCATTGCGCCACGGAGCGTTTTGCTTCCAGTCAGCCGGGAAACCCATCAGTGAAGTATCAATCGAATGGGCCTCGATCAGGCCTTCGATCTTGGCGGTGAAGTTATTCGGGTTATTAAACGACAACAGTAACCGGTTAATCATCGAAATAATGCCATACATGGTGGTATTAAAATCCGGTGTAATGGTGCCGTGGAATTTAAATCGTTCCCGTGTTGGGATTTGTGGCCTGTCGGCGGTTACTTTCTTGTTCCATAATCTGGAGTGGTGTGCGCAAACGTTCCTCACGTTCGTCAAATACACAAACCATGTGGTAAGGTGAGTAGGGGGCAAATTAAAATCTCTGGCAATAAGTTTCTTTTCATCATTGTCCTTAAGCGCTTTATAAAGCCTGACCAGTTTACCCATTGTAAGTGTTTCCAGTGCCATGTTAGACGGCGGGTGGGTTTCGGCAGTATATTTTAATTTGAAAGATCTTAAATAACTTTCTTGTGGTGTCACAAATGATTCGTTGATTTCCGCAAGAACCCCTTTGTAAAGATTGACATCTGTAAATAATGTTGCATCTGTATACCAGAAAAAGCCGTGCTTAAGGCAATAATAATTAGTGATTTTAGTCCGCAGTGCAACCTCAATACGTTCAAGGTATTCATTAATAACGCTGCGCAGCTTTTTGTCAAACTGGTATAGGTTAATGATATCGTCAAAGCTGACTTTGCCAATAAAGGCATGGCTGCCGTCACGTTCCTGAAGATGATACATATAACCGGTTAGCCGGAAGTATCCTACCGAATTTAAATATTTTTCGGCTCTGTCTGGATTGGGAATGTCAAGCCCGCGTTGCCTTAAGATTTCAATGTGCTGCTCACAATCGAACGGCTTCTTGGGATATTTCATTACTTTGGCTGGTATATAAAATAAAAAAGCCCTGCAAAGTGCGCATGAAACAGAGGCGTGCAGGGGATTGATGGGACAAACTTAGTCATCTTTAACTGTACTTCCAAATAAATCAGCAACTTTATCTCTATTTTAACCTGATACAGGATCAGGTTCTAAAGTATATGCTGCAACTTCTATTGTATCAATAGCAACTTCTGTACCATAATCTATTATAGATTCATTTAGCCTTTTACCTTCAAAAGCAACCCATTATCTACATCCAATCGCTCGTGGTCAGATGAATCCGACCAAGGAAGGATATGTGAGGCGATCAATACATTTAAATTATCGAATCCCGTAACAGCACATTGGTATTCCCAGCGATGAATAATCCGTTTGCGATAAGCGCCTTGTCCAACTCTAGAGGTCACTAATCCCTTACGCTCGGTGATTGTGGGTAATTTTGATTCATATTCCCCTAATGGTTCTGCAAGTAATGAAGGTTGAATTAGCAGAGGCGGAGGAATGTAAAAATGAACGCCTGCTCTTTTAAAGAAAAACTTGATACCCATTCGTATCTCCCCAGACGTATCTCTGGTTGGAAAATAATCAAAATTGAATACTTCTAGCTCCGTTACAAACCGAACTAATCCTTTTTTTAGAGATTCAAAAAGAAACACTCGTTTACCGTTTTTGAGATGATCTTTTAATTGAAGATTTCCTCTATTAAAAACCATGTCGCCCGATTGACCTTCACCAGTATAAGTAAACACATCTTTATTGTCCCATCCATCTTCATAACCATGTTGACCTCCCGATTTTCCCGAAAATATAAAGATAAAAGGGTGCGTAGACGAGGGAGCAATACCGCTTTGCCAATTACCTTTATACACAGCATGTATATCCGCGCGTCGGTTATACAGTTGTCCGGGTATAAAGGGTAAAGGTTCGTTCATAGGAAGTACTAAAGTACAAAATCATTGGTACGGTTAACATTTTTTACGGGAAAACCATAACAAAAGTTAAATTCAAAAAACCTTTTCTATATTTACAACATGCTAACCCTACCAAATTCCTCAGAACTTCCCATAGCCAAACTCGCGAGTGCGTTTTCAAATACATCTGCGACCTACAAGTTTTACTGGCTGCTGGCCATAATAGAATCGGTAGAGCAGGGGGAACAACACATTCCAAAGCGCAAGCTGTTCGCCCGGATGATCGCCAACGCTTGGTACACCGTAAACTATTTCAAAGTGTCTTTCGGAAGACAGGACTTGATTCAAGAAGCAGTCAAGAAAATCCTCGAAACAGAACGGCTCACTATCGACATCAAAAAAAGCGACCTGATTAAAAAACTAGAGATTTCACAAAATCAAATCACTTCTCAATGCCTCAATCATTTTAATTTGAACGTTCCCCATTGGTTCCTGTCACCCTGGTTTTCAAAGGCCGGATTGCAAAATGATTCACAATACAAAAAGTACATTTACAACGCATCGCAAAATTTCGAAAACAACTGTTTATATGCGCTTTACGATACCCATATCGAAGTGAATGTGATATGGGTCGAATATATAAAACAAAATGCCAGGGTGCTAAAGGATTTTTGTGACTGGAACCTGTGTCTCTTCCTCCAGGTGCGAAATCCTAACGTCCCGGATATTCCAAATAAAATCATCCAGCCATCATTACGCAGTTCACTTACAAAACAACGAAACGAATATTGGAATATAGTTTTTAAAGAGCGGCCTGTCAGTTGCATTTTTACGGATAAACCGTTAGAGCTGAAATCCTATGCTTTAGACCATTTTGTGCCACACGCATTCGTGTCCCATGATTTAATGTGGAACCTGATACCAATCGACCCTATTTTCAATTGTAAAAAAAGCGATAAACTGCCATCAATAGAAAAACACTTCGATAAGTTTTTTGATTTACAGAAGGAAGCGTATCAAATTGTAAAATCTAATAATTCAAGAAGTAAATTCCTCGAAGAATACTTAACGATTTTTCCGGTGTTGGATAGTGCTGATGATTTCGCCTACCAACGCTACAAAGAAAACATCCAGCCCTTGGTGAGTATTGCGGGGAATAATGGGTTTAAAACATTTATCTAAGCAAATATTTAATCTCTATCGCATTCATTTTCCCTTAATCCATAATCTTTTAAGTTTAGTCATTACTATTTTTTTTAAGCGAGTTTATCCAGTTTTTTAAATATTGTTGATTGCTTTCTTCCCATTTTTTGTGATCTTCGATGTTGTGATATTGTATCGAAAATGCGCTGCCATTTTCCCAGTCGGTGGTACCGATTCCATAAAGGCTGGAAATTACACTTGGATTATAAGTACCTTTTAACATGGCAATTATGTCAAAAGCGAACTGAGAAAAGTAGCTTTCACAGTGGTTTAGTAAGACCTTGCAGTAAAGATTCTCTTTAAGTTTTTTGCTCTTAGAATATGACCAAAAGAATAATGACTTGTTATTATTACTTCGGTCTTTATCCTCCAAGACAATTGCTAGCTTTCCATTATAGTATTCATCTAGTGTTTCACTTCGAAGAATAAGTCCACCGTAAAACCCTCGCAATTCGGTCGCATCTAGCAAGGCATCCAATGCTGAAAAATCTCTTTCCTGTTCTTTTCGGAGCTCAAAAAAAACGGTGGCGCAAAAGAATTCTTTAGGAAGATAAAGTTTAATTGGTTGTTGCGGCGGATCTATTTTTTGCATCAACGGCTTCAGTTTGGCTAGGTGGCCGACGGCACTAATTGCAGTCGTTTTATTGAATGCAGATTTCACCTCAATTACACCTCTTACATATTCTACGGGAATAGCTAATGATTTTCCATGCTCTGAATTATCGGGGTTCTCTTCGACCCAGAGTATTGGAGCCTCCAGTTGTTCGTAGATGATCACATCGTAATGCACCAAAGACTCCTCCTTCGGTATGCCTTGAGAAATTATGTACCCCGAGGTTACACCATATTTTTTAGGTAAAAAGGTAGTTAGCCATTTACGGAATTCCGCTTCTGCCACTCTGCCATGTTCTGTTTGAACAGCTCTTTTAATACTTTTGTTTCTGGCGATATCAAAGGCATATAACATTTCGCTTCTAGCCATCAGAAATTGTTTCCATGCTTGATTTTGCCACTGGGGCTGAAGGGGAGAAGGTCTGTCCGGCATGATTACTGTTTATGAAATTAATATGTAGAGGAATAATTTAATATTATTTGAAGTGATTAGAATTAAAAATAACGATAACACAAGTTAAAATCACTTCATCTAAATAATTTAAAACAATTATATATAGTGTTTAAATGGTAGGACAGTCGTCTTTACATCTTTACCTGCTGTTAGTATCTCGCCAATTGAATCTGCAAATTTTAATGTCACTGGTGTTCCATCTGCATAGATGCATGCATTATAATTCAATTTCGAAAGACTTAAAATATCTTTGCAAACAACGTCAATATTTGAATCACCTCTCGTAATTGCCACATTTATTGGATTGGGCGTCTCTAATCCCATCTGCGTTTTAAACCTCGGGATAAATCCTTTGGTCCATAAAAATGCCTTATTAATATCGTATTGAAGTAATGTTCCTCTTGGTACACAATACTGAAATTGCCTATAAAGCTTAAAGTTATTTTCTTGCCTAATTCTAATTCCAACGATCTTCGATTTACCGCGCACTGCTTCTTCAAAACCACTCCATTCAGCATCATCAAAAAAAGTTCTTGCATGAATGAAGATCTCAGTAGGATAATTGTCAAATCTTGCGTGATACGCTTCTAATGATTGGGAAACAATTTCAAGTGCATCCTCCTTTGAAAGATGAAATTCACCTGTTTTCGGATTCCACCAAGGTCCGACATTTCCTCGAAAAACCATACCGTCTCCTGAATCTAAAAACATTTGAGCTGCACAACATGCATTTTTATTTTTTGAATCCGCCTCCGTTTTTTTATATACAAGCCCTAAATAACATACACCGTTGCGAACTTCTGCTAATTTCCAAGGAAGGCCACCCAATTTATAATAAAGCGTATTACAGATATTCCAGGCCTTAGCACTATCGAATTTTTTTTCCTGATCTATTTGTTTTTCATCAAACATATCTTCATATGCAATTTTGCTTTCCCGAACAATCTGGGTTACAATTTTTGAAGAAAGGATTTTAGCTTTTAGTTGATTATGAAAGTTAACCTCAAATTCATAAGCTTCTCTTAGCTTTTCATTCTCTTCCTGAAAAAACATATCTAGTTGATCAGTATTTCGATCTTGCTTCTTTAACCCAACATTTATATTCTCATCTGACTTTGGAATTTTGGAATTAGGCCTACCAAATTTAAAAATCTCTTCAGGAATAATTATGAACCAAACATCTACAGGTAATTCCTGTTCCTCAGAATATTTTATTAGAGGATTTACGTATAAATTTACCCAATTGTGAACGCGTTGATGCGAGTCTTTATAATTTGCATAGGTCTGGATTTGAACATTTTCGACATTTAATTCAACAATATTATCGAAGTTTATTGCTATTCCGAATACCGCTTCTAATCCAGGAAAATTAGGTCTTGCAATATTTCTGTCGGAGTTCAATATAGGAGCGTGAACTTTTTTTAAATAGTTAGTCATTTTAACCCTTAAGGGTTTCGGTCCAATTATTCCGATATTTTTCAATCCTTTAACCTTCATTTGATCGAAAGGACCAAAAAGCATTAAGCCGTCTCTAGGCTCAATTGCTGTCTGACCTTTGCCAAATGTAAGAAGTGGCTCATGAATATATTTTAGTATTGGCTCAATCATCTATTTCATCATTATTTTCGCTGTAATCTTCAATTTTATTTAAGTCCATTGATGCTTTTGGATCTACATAACCAACTTCGCTCCAGAACATTTCTGGCCATTCTTTCATTTGTAATGATAAATTGTCTGAAGCAATAGAAATCTTTATACTATCACCATTTTTAAGACTCTGGATATAAGCCAAAAGTAAGTCGCGCCATTCTTCATTAAAAAACCGTTTGCACTTTTTTCTTCGGTAGGAATGCTGCTTTTTATCATCGTCAATAATTTTAAAGCCGTCGGAAGTAAATATTACATGAGATTTCAGCGAAAATCCAATAAATGGAAACAACGTAGGCTGAAATGATAACGCATAGTGCCACGAGCCAAAATTTTCAAATTTCCCTACTATGGATTTCGCCTTCTTTTTACTACTATAAGGATAATTAAACTGAATTCGTTTAAGGTCTTCGTACTTCGGGAGATAATACGCAAATTTTTTATTAGACATTTCATACCTACGAAACCCTCTACTTCTTAAATAAAAAGATATGGTGTTATATAATAAAGTTTTAAAATGATTTTCTACATCTCGATGCTCGGGAAATTTTTCAGAAACAAAGCCATTTATAACCTGACTAATAGTAAAAACATATTTACTTTGTGGAATTATTTCAATCGCTTCACCATCTATAATTGTTGTAAAATTAATATTTTCATCAAATGACGATAGAATATTAATTCTCTTACTTATAATGACGTCTCTATTTAAAGTTCTAATACTATTTGCCTGCTCCAAATTTGAAAATTGGAACATGTAAAATTCGTTCGGCATATCAGCAACTGTCCACCAAGAAGTATAATATAATTCTGCGCTCTCAACAATGGTACAATTAGAAACATATTCGTTTTCATACCATTCTGACATTACAGACTCAGAAGGATTGAATACTTTTGTGACATTATCTTTGTCTAACTTTTTAATAAGGGTTTTTAATCCCTCCGCCCAATTTTTTTCAAAATTAATCTGATTAATATTAGGTAAGCCAATTGCAAGATTATATGGAGAGTCATCAATATGTAGCGGAATAATAAAATCCTTCAAAGCACAAGTTACCGCAATTGATTTCGCATATTCGATTTCGTTTTCAATCCCGCCTTTTAGAATTCCCTCTCTTGTAATAATGTTCTTCGAATATACAAATAACACTTTAATGGATGATTGTATTGCTTGTTGTATAGTAGGCCAAAAACGCTCGCCACCTAAAAGACCATCCTTATCTAGCCAGACTTTATAGCCTAACATCTCTAGTCTAGAAGCTAACCAAATCGAAAATTCATTATCTTCTGGAGTTGCATGGCTTATAAAAAGCGTTTCGCGATTTATCATCAAATATCGTGTTAATAATTAATTTTAAAAAAAATAAATATTGTTAAAAGGCTATTACTGACTTACTTTGTCTCTTAACAAATATAACAAAAACCGTGATAGTTAATAAAAATGGATATGAATTATTAATTTGGATTGTAATTGCTAGAACCATACCAGTTTTTTTACAATAATGTTCAGATATGAAGAGAATGAAGAAGAAAAATTCATTTGTCTTGTACGTTAACAACATTAGAGCTTCAGATCGGTTTATGTTGTTCCTAAACCAATTAGAAAAAAGAAGACAGAAATCTAAAAAAAGAATCACATGAAATTTGGAAATAATGCTATCATAGTATAGCCCTTTACTCAAAGGAAGTTATTGGTATTAGGATGTAATAATTTACAAATTATCTCTGTTTCCTTATTGGACATAAACTCACTGCGTCAAATGTGCAAACTTATTTAATGTAAATTTGTATATTTGCACAAATGCCTATGGTGGTCCATAAAGATTTTGATATGAGCTATCTGTTACAGTTTCTGTATGATCGGATAGTAGTTTAGTCTTTGCTACTAAACTTAAGGTCCTAGCGGCCATTTCGTGATTTCGATTTTTTCGTTATTAATATTTTCGGTTTCACAGTCGTTCTTTAAACAAAGAAAACACTAAGGATTACCATAGCATTTTATTCATTTATGAAGTTAACAGAGACGGACATCTTATTTATTAAAACATCTTTCGACAAACTTCGAGATAAAAATGATTTTTTAGCGCTGCTAAACTACGTTAAGCCAATAATTTATGGCGATAAAACTTTTGTTTTTAAGTTAAAAGATTTAAATTACCATATCAACTACAAAAATCCTGACAGATACATTTCATTTAAAATACCTAAAAAGTCAGGAAAAGAAAGGGTTATATTTTCTCCAAATAACGTCTTAAAATCATTCCAAAAATGCTTAAATGTTATTTTCCATGTCATTTATAAATGTCATCCAGCTGCAACTGGATTTACAAAAGGAAAATCGATTGTAACTAACGCCAAAGTTCACGTTGGTAGTAATTATGTTTATAATCTAGATTTAAAAGATTTTTTCCCCAGCATAGATCAAGCAAGATTTTGGGCTCGTTTACAATTTGCTCCTTTTAATTTGAATCAAGAAAATAGTAATTTGAAGATTGCTAACATTATTGCTTTCTTGTGTTGTCATGAAATTACATTAACTCAATCTGTTGATGGACGAAGAAAACAAGTTAAAAAGCATGTATTGCCACAAGGTGCTCCAACCTCCCCGATTATTAGTAACATTATTTGTCAGAGGTTAGATTTTTATCTTTCAGCTGCAGCGAGAAAATTCGGGGCAAAATATAGTAGGTACGCTGACGATATAACCTTTAGTTCTATCCATAATATTTATAATGACGAAAACGAATTTATTATTGAAGTACGTCGAATAATCAAAGCCGAAAATTTTCAAATAAACAAGTCAAAAGTTAGACTGCAAGAGAATTTTTATAAGCAGGTTGTAACTGGTTTGGTAGTAAACGAAAATGTAAATGTTACTAAAAAATATATCAAAGAACTAAGAATGTGGTTGTTTTTTTGGGAGGTGCATGGTCTAACTAAAGCAAACCAAAAATTTCTTGATTATCGAAGGTCACAAGGAATAAAAAGAGGGCGATTAATTGAGGTGCTGAAGGGCAAGCTTGATTTTTTACGGATGGTAAAGGGCGAAAACAACCTCGCTTATTCAAAATTAAAAGATCGTTTTAATAAACAAATTTTAGCAAATAATGCTTTAACTGTTAACAAAATAAATAGTAGTAAAAGCGCGACGTTTACGATCTCAGATTTTAATTTAAAAAATAGGCCAGAACTTCACGATCCACAAAAATTAGTTAAATTATTAAATAACTTTACAAGCGGTAGTTCTCTAAAATATGCTACTCACAGTTGGGAGCAAAATGATACTTATTCAGATTTTATAATCAAGATTTCGAGGGATTGGAGGAAGATTGAAAATGAAATGTTTGCATTGAAAAAAAGTTTAGCTACGAAGATTGATATGTTTCTCGATTCTGGAAGTGTTGAAGAAAACGGTTGGGGCTCAACTTTTAAAAATGAACGTATCTATTATGGTTGGAAGGGTAAATCACTACAAAAATGGTGTGAAAACAATGAGAATGTATCGCCTTTTTACTTTCCAATACCTTCAGATAGAGCTATTGAATTTGACGGTATAAAAACTAATTACTTCTATAATGTTGCAGAAATCTTTAAACGGCAGATTGAAATAAGAGAGGAGAATAACCATCTTCATAATATGTTTTTGGACGCAAGAAAAAAAATATTGGGATATGATTTTATCATGGAACTGATAAACACTAAGGGCATCACTTTTTTTACAGATGTTAATAGTCTAAAAAATGGTTTAGTGAAGATTTTTGAAGGAATGAGGAAAAGGCCTCAGCATCCAGCTATAAAAATCGTAGTTGAAAGTGCTCATGGCTTTGTATCTATTAAAATTACACATGTAGGATCTATCTGTAATAGGTCAGTCGATGATCCAAAAATTCTATTTAATAATACAGGAGACTTTGCAGACTTAAAGAAAAATTTTACGAATCTTTGTGATTGGTCAATCGAGTCAAAGTTTAATGACGGCTTATATTACAAGATCAATTATCTTACTTCATCTAATAAAATTGATAAGATTGAGAGATTAGCAAACTGTGATGGGTTCACATATATTTTAAAATTTTATACATAATGAAAGTAATTTTAATTGAAGATAGAATTCACAGACAAAGTAATTTTCTAAATGATAGTAATGTATCGAGAGATATTTTTAAGAATAATTGTGATTACTTAACAACACCTAATGGAGAGGAATATAACGAAATTAAAGAAAACTTTGAAAATGGAAAATATGAAATTTTGCAGAACTTTAATTGCATTATAGTTCACAGATCGGCATTTACAAAAAATATACTAAATGGAATATATGAAAACTGTAAAATGAGTGGCAGTCATTTAGTGTTCTTTTCTGGCGGAATTTCTTCAACAACATTATCTGAAGATTCTCGATTTTCTTTTTTAACAATAAACTCTAAGAATCTTTATTCAACAAATCTTGAATTATTTCTTAATGAAATCAAGGAAAGCAAAAATATTGATTTAGGAATTCTTGCGTTTGGTAAAAATTTCGAGATGAATATTTTTTTAAGCTTGCTACAGCGAATGTCACTAGTAGACGAATTAATGTTGTTAGGATCTGAATGTTTAGTAGAAGAGTTGATCGAAAAATATCAAATTGAAAATAGGATGTTGAAAAGCTTATTGGAAAAGCGATTTGAATGGTTTCAAATTTCAAGTCAAGTACCAATTCTCACTTCAGAATCTGTCCATGCAATCAAACAATTTTTACTTGATTATATTCATAAAAAAGTTAGATATAATGATTAAAGTTTTAAATATCACTCCAGAGAATACTTCAATGAGGCGACTATTTAATGGTGAATTTTTTCATGAGCAAAAATATTCTTTTCCATCAATTTCGTTCGATCCTAGTGAAGCTTCGAGATTTAACATAGATTTGTTTATTAGCACAAAGGTTTTGCCAAATATTGAAATTGATTGTGATGTTATATTGATGCCAGTTTCTTTAACCGATAATTTTCTTGAGGTTGTTGGTTTACGGCTTGCGTATCATTTAAGGTTTACCACTCATGTAAATCAATTTAAGCCAATCATCTTTATTTCGGATGTTAAATTAACTGACGTACTACAAATTACCGAATTAGCTTCTATTATATATAGTAATGGCTGCTATTTTTCCGATGTAAATCCTGAGAGTATTGATGATATTCTTAAAAATCGAATACTTACAGAAATTAATAAAAAAAGCTTCGATCATTTCCTACGAAATACCACTTTAAACCCACCGGCAAATTACATTTCTAGTCATTCGGTATCCAATGAATGGAGCATAACAAAATGGGCTGAAATTTTAAATGTTAATAGTGAAGCTATATCAGATTTAAAGGAAGAAAATAAAAATTTGCTTTATTTTAAATTTCTAGAAAAGAAATTTCCTCCAATACCAGTAAAAAATACAAAATTTTTGTGCGCTGGCAGTGGTACGGTGCTTTTAGTTGATGATGAATGGGATAAGGGTTGGAGTCAAGTACTAGAAAAGTTTTATAGTCATAGTCCGAGTATTACATTTCAAACTCTTAAGCTAACATTTAAAGATCAAGGTTCTGACGAAATCACAAAATTAACTGTTGAAGAGATTAAAAAAATAAATCCCGATCTAATAATACTTGATTTACGTTTAACCGACCAAGATTTTGGCGAAATCCCTACGAATAGTACTACAGGATATAAAATCTTAAAAGAGATTAAAGAATTTAATCCAGGTTTCGATGTAGTAATCTTTAGTGCTACCAATAAGTTATGGAGTTTAATGGAACTTCAAAAAATTGGAGCTAACGGATTTATATTTAAAGAATCTCCTGAAAATGTTATTGATGATGATTACGCTTCAAAAGGTCTCTCAAAACTTAAAGAGTTAACTGAGAGTAGCGTTAAGAAGTACGGAAATAAATCACTGTGGGATAAAGTACAGATAGCAAAAAGTTCCAATTTAGCAATAGACGCAGATTTCTTGCGGTATTCTTCGTCCTTTATGGATATTGCTTGGAATTTGATCAATTCCGAAAATCGCAATTATGCGTTTTTAACTCTGTTTCAAATTGTAGAAACATTTGCAAACGATAGGTATAGCCAAAATGATACGGTTTTAAGATCAGGAGTGTCAACAAGAGTTTACGATGGGCATACAAGCAAATTGAAACTTGTTCAAGATTTTAATAATGGTCCCTATCTTTTGATTCGGGATGATATCCCATCTAAACACGATCCAAAAGCGCTATTTAAGATTTCAGCTGTATGTGCATTTATATTTCAAAAGGATAACAGCTATTTGAAAAAAATTGGAGTATTAGTACAGTTAAGGAACAAAGTAGCCCACGACGGCGTCAAGATTAGCGGTATAAAGGAATTATCGCAATTACTTGATATTATTAACCTTATGAGAAGTAATGCTGTATAATTAATTACTGTCTTATTATTTACTTTTTAAATATACTTCACCATCAGGAGTAATATGTTCTGCGCCATTAACAGAATATTTTATCACTAATGGAACTGAACATTTTGTAACCTTAATTTCCCCATTTTCGTCAATCTTTCTATCTTGAACTAATATTGTATTTAAAATTACCTTATTGTTTAGAGGAATTTGTCCGTGCTGAACCATCAATTTAAAATTAGGATCGGTCATTTGAAAATTTACAATATCCGTATTATGGAAACCCTTCCAGTAAAAGTTTCCAGATTTTAAAACTGGCGAAATCAAATCAATGGTTGCTTCTTCAATTTCATTTTTTGGAAGTTCATCTGACGACAAAATAAAATTATAAAATTTATTTTGGGAAATTTCACGATCATTACCAACAGGTTTTCCTTCCAATAACCTTTGATTAGATATTTTATATATCCTTTTGTATTACGCTACCTTTCGATAAAAATTTGATCTTCTCCATACAATTTTATGATCTATCATTAAAAGTTCTACAACTTTCTTAATTAAGTTTTCATCAATTTCATCTGCTCCTTTTGACTTTAATTTTAACTCTCGTAATTCTTCCTTTTTAGTTTATTATCTAATTTCAAATTTTCAATTTGAATTTGAGTTAATTTTTTATTTTCAACAGGAATCCTTGAAAGGATAAAAGCAATAGCACTAACAATTAACGTCACTTGGTTGGGATTGTCACCAAGAAATTTCCAAAACTCGATAAAACTGCGGTCTTTTGGAGGTTCTTTGTATGATTTAAATTCTAAGCTTTAGAAGCTCTAATCGATTTGATTTTTAAACCATTAATTTTTGGATTATTATGATTACAAAACATAATCAATTTATGCGAGTTCTCAAAAAAATGTCGCCTAACGTCCTGTGGCTTTGCGAGAGCTGCGGGAATTTAACTAAGTACACTCGGCTGGAAGAAACCAAGTCATGACAAAATAACATTCAATTCTAGCACAAAAACAGTACAATTTTGTTTAAGATCCAATTATTTTTTATTCTACTCAAAAGTGTAAAGTTGACTACTTATTTTTAATTTATAACCATTGCAATGCGAAAGGACTTTCACGAGCGTGGATCTACAACGTATAAGACATTCTTAATAGCCTCTCACCGTTAACTTCTTTTTTGGTTCCCTGCAAATAACTTGTTAACTCTTCTGAAAGAAGTTTATTTACCTCTTGTTTGTTCATTCTCGATATTTCGGAAAATTTCATTGCCGACCCAATTGAGTTTATGGACGTACCTAATCTTAATCCACTATTTTTCGATAATATATACCTATCATGTATTGGTTTTTCACTATTTGATTTGAAATAAGTGAAAACTATTTCGCAGTTAGCGATCTCGTCTTTTGTCGTGTTTCGCCATTCATTCATAATATCTTCTTGGGTGAAAATCTTACAACATAACACTTTTATATCAATATTTTTATCACACTTGTGTATGGTATAAAGAAATTCAGCATCTCTAGTATTAAAATATGGGTCAATTATATATAAGTACTCTTCCGCTTCTTCAATAATAAATTGCTTAAAAATCTGAATTGCTTTTGCTCTTTCAGTACCTTTAATAATAATACTATTATCTTCTAAACGAATACCGTCATTTAAACTTACTGATTTAGATTCTTTGATTTTCTCAATTGAATTAATGATTATGTTAGACTTAAAAATAGAATCCATATTATTATTTAAAATCCCAATAGTTTTTGCAGAATCAATATTAGAATAATTAGCGGATGAAATATTTTTAAAATAATATTCATACATAGTTATAGATTGATCTAAGGATAATTTTGAAGCAGCTAGTAAGACACTTTTCAAATCTGCTATCTTTTTAGCCTTAATTAAGTTTGAATTAATGTCCTTAATATTATCAACCAAACTACTAATGTAATTTGAGACGTTAACATTATCGTTTACTGGTTCAGATTTTTGACTAAAAGCGTCAATTTCTTTGAGGTCATTATAGCGATTCACAATTATTTCACTAATAAACTTTTTTGATTCTTGAGTACCCTTTGAAACGAGCTCTTTTGCTAAACTTTCATCAAGTTTGTAAATTGTGTCAATAATTTTGCTTTGACATTTTACAGAATTTAATTTATTTTCTAAATTGACAGAAAGGTTATATGCAGAAAAAACTAATTGTTTCCATCGTTTATTATTTGGCAGTTTAAACATGATTTCTGACAAGTCATCAACACGACTTATGAATTCGTAATTATTGTTTAAATTCGCAAAATCTTCTAAAATTTCGCTATATAAAATTTCTTTAGTAAATACTGGATTTTTAAAATTCGAAAATTCTTCAATCAAAACACTTTTCACGAATATCCTATCCGACAGATTTGGTATTTTGTCAATTTCGGCTTTAATACTTGCTAAATTAAATTGCTTATATAATTTTTGAAATCTTATTTGACACGCTACTTTATAACCATCGTGAGAAATATTGCTTTTATCGGGTAATTGATTTTTAATGATGTGAGAAATTTTGTCAGTAATCTCATTAATTTGAATGGTTTGTAGTTTTAAATTTTTATTAGAAGGAATTTTAGACAATTTCTCTACTATACTAATTATGTTCAAATCCAAATTCATATTTTCCAAGGCGGCAATACAGTTTGAAATATCGATAAAGTTACAATCGAACGAGGAATTTTTATTACTGTAAACATCATATGGATTCTGTTTAACAAGATAAAAATTGCATAAATCAAAATATAGTTCCTCTTTAACAAACTTAGGGAAAAGATGAGATTGGTTTAAAATAAAGGCTTGGTTGAACAGGTATATAAAGGTTAATGAATTTAAAAATTCATACACCGGCTCCTTTTTTAAAATGGTATTAAGAGATTCAAAGACAAATTGATAAAGTTCCTTTGCGGCTTTATCTTGACCATTTAGATAGCAAATAAAGCCTAATCTGGTAAAAAGTTCCAGACGGTCTTCTTGATCGTTGAGTTCCTCTATTTTATTTATTATCTTTTTAAACCTTTCATCTATATTGTTTTGCAAAGTAGCTATGTCCGGCCCACCTGAACTTACTTTGACAATTCCTTCAAAATTTCTAATTAACAGTAGAATAATTTTATACTTTAAATGATTGTATAGAATAACGTCTTCTGTAGTACACTTTGTGAAAATTTCCTTCGCAAAACCTTTATCCATCACGGAGATTTTCGATGAAATGAATTGACCGAAATTACTTTTCTTGTAACTGTCCTGTATATTTTCTAATTCGGTAGAGATTTGGTCCTTTAAACTTGAAATATTTTTATTGTGTTTTTTATCTACATTACTATTATAATAGATTTTAAGTAGGAGCACCTTCCTATGAATTTTATTAAACGAATTTAGGTTGATGTTTGGCGATAAACATACTTGTTTAAGTTTAGTGATATTATGATCGGTAAGCTCTGGGACATCAGAGAATCGATCTAAAATTAACCGAGAAACAATATTGTGAAAATATGTTTCTTCAAATCCTTGACTGAAGTTAAGTATAGAATCAATATTAATATTTAAATATTCTTGATTTAAATATTGATCAATTATGTATATCCTAGATTTGTCTCTAGTAATGCTTGTATTTAACTTGTTAATTATGTCAGAGCATAGCTGAAAATTTGTCTTCGAAACCGATTTTAATATCTTTTTAATAGGTAGATATTGATCCGAAGTCTCAAGTACTAATTTTTCAAAGTTTAGGTTAAATAATTCTTTAACCTTTGAACGAATCTGCGCTAAATAATTAACCTTATTATAAGTGTATTCTAAAACTAGCATAAATGCCTCACAGCGAATTAAAACATCGTTGTACCCGGTAATTTCCAGTAAGAGATTCTCTAGGATATTTATTGATTCTTGGTTATTGTTATCTTTATTATAATAGCAATTAAATATATTAAGATTAAATGTAGTTTTATTAATAAATAGTCCGTTATCTTCAACCTCACCTAAAAGGTTTTTAAACCTCTCCGCTGTTCTTAATCTAATGCCGTATTCTTTAATTTTATAAATGTGTTTACTTATTTCAGATAATATTTCAAGATTAAAAGTGTCGTTACTACCCTGATTGATAATTTCATCAACCACGTTTGTAATCACAGAACTTATATTGTCTTTATCTTCTGTATTTTCAAGCCAAAAACGGTAAAGTTTAATCCTTTCCTTTCCATCTTTATAGTTAACAATCTCTTCACGTAGGCGCTCAAAGGAATATTTACCAATAAATAGCCTTAAAGACGTGGTAATTTCCTTTGTTCTATCGGTATCGATTTTCGGTAAAATGTCGGAATTTTTTGATTCTGATTTTGATTCACTCTCATTAAGTGCTGCTAAAGAAAGTTTCGTAAAAAGAAGCTCATTTATATTTGACTTTTCATCACTATCACCCATATTTAATATTTGAAGTGCATACCTCGAACTTATAGAAACGAGTTCAGAAACTATTTCATGTAAATTTTCACCATAATCTGATAACTCCAAATTATTAAAAATGAAATCAATTTTGTCCAGTAAAATATCATCAATGGCTTTCTTTTTTTCCTTTTGTTTTTTGGCAATTTTAGTATAGTAAAGTAATCGGTTCTTTTTACTAATTAATAGGTCAGTGATTGTAATAGCTTTTTCAAACTCCTCCAATGAAATCAGAGAAAGAATTTTACTTTCATTTTCTGAATCGTTTTCAATATCGTTGATAATCGAACCTTGGACAGAGTAGTTGAATAAGTCCTCACTCTTACCCAGATAATAACTCGATTTACAAACCTTATCTATTAAATTGTTAACCATTCCAATATTCTGAAGTTGGTTAAATGCATTAGCAATAAAATTATCGCCAAATGTGCTTACTATTCTTCCATAATTCTTATCGTTAAATAAGATTTCTAGTAATCGTATCTTGTGCCTAATTTCAGGTTGTTCGTAATTTATTTTAATTTCAATATTCTTTATCTTGTCTTGCAACAAGCCATATTTTCTTTTGAATATTTCTTTGTAAATATGAGATGTAAAGCTTACATTAGAATTGTTAATTACAAATATTCTACTCAAAGAGTTAAAGAGCTCTTCAACATTTTGTAATTCTTGATCAAATCCAACGGCGATGTCTGTCAAAGTAAAATCACCATCACTGAGAGAAATCAAGGCAATGTAGTTGTTGTAATCTTCTATATTCAGCTTCCTTAAATTATTTAGATCCTTTTCTATATCTTGCGCTAACCAAATCTCAAACTTATCATCAATTTCCAGAGAGTTGAAATCATTGTTAAGTTCTAATTTCTCTTTAATTATTTTCAACCTAGAAGGTATACCATTGGAAAAAGAATGGATAGTTTTAATGTTGTCATCGGATAGATTAAAGTCGTTAAAATAAATCTTGATCTCATTTACGCCAAATCCAATAATTGTATTTATTGCATAATTTAATTTTTGAATAGTTTCGCTTTGTCTAATAATATTATTATCTGTAAACAAAAACCGAAAATTGAAGACATCAATATTAAGAAGGTCCAAAATTTCGTTTATGAATGTATCGGTTGGTGAATGTTCTAACCCGTCAATTACGAAGTAAAAGGTGTCTTTTTTAATCGCTCTAAGTTTGTTTTGGACTCTTCTAAAAGTTTCAATCGAATTGCCATGTTGACTATCTTCTAGCGCTAGATAATTACAAATTTGCGGAATTAAATTTTCTAATAAATAATCTAAATTAAATTCCCCTTTATTAAATTTTGAAAAAAATATAGAAAAGCAGTTTTTTGATCTTGTAAATTCTGACGAAATGACAGATTTGCCAGACTCCTCAATCCCATCTATAAAAATATACTGCTTGGACTCAAATAGCTTATCAATATTTAGAAGGTTGTTCGAAATATCCAATAGTATTGTAGGTTGCGGTTTGATTCCTAGAGATAAGTCATAATGAAACAATTCTGCATGCTCGTCAGTTCGCATAATTTTTAACTTAAATATTAATGATTAGAAACTTGTATAAGAGATTAAGGTGGTTGTCAAATTAACAATTATAAAGTTAATTATCCTAATTATCTAAATTAGAAGATGTAAATAAACTCCATTATTGTTGCAAAATGCAAATTTTGGTAAGGTTACACAGTTTTTACTAAAACTTGAAAGCAGTGAACTAACGCAAATAAAATACTCTCGGCTCTATCACTTGAGATTGCTATGCTTTAATTTTTAAGAATTTTTACGGTTTTCCCGTAATGAATTTCCATTTTAGAGTTTTATTTTGAAAAATGATTATACTAATACTTATCATATTATTAAGTTTCTCGAAATGGTTTTGGAATATTGTTCTAATCAACCGAAGAATTCGATATGCGCAACGTGAAATTGAGATGCAGCGTAAATTGTTTCTTATAATTATTTCTTCTTTGAGGTAATTAGAATAATACGTTTACAGTTTCTAAATTAAAAAGATGCCTCTCAGCATTTTCTACTTCTCTATTGTAAAAAGTAAAATGCGATAGGCATATTACTTTTTCTCTTTTATGTTCAGTTTCTTATCAATTTCTTCAACTCGTTTAAAGAAACTTGAAAGTGATATTTTGTAGTATTCACAAAGTAGGAATAAAGTGCTAGGAGATATGTTACCGTTGCCAGTTTCAATTCTTGCAAGATTTAAAGTGGTATTCTTGGAGTCAAATATATCTGTGATGATCGCATCTTGTGTCAAGCCAGTACTTGCTCGCAACTCTTGCAAGACGATCCTCATTGCAATCAATAATTGATTATTTTTTATCTGCTTCATGATATTTCAAATTGACACAGAAAAAAACTGATGTACAACGACATATATGTCGGTAAGCTTTTGTATATTTGCGTTACCAATACTAGAAATAGTATTAAATTTGCGATTCTTCATACATTGACATTTGAAGCATTGCTTTGAATCCTGTTCTAGAAAACTTGGCAGTTTAAGAACCACAGGAAGATAAGACAGATGCTCACGACCTATAAAGGGCGTGGGCTCACTTATTTGTGGTTGGGTATGCCAAGTACCTCTAGAACGATAATGTGAGTACCCACGCTACTTTATTACTAAGAGCAAACTCCCGATTCCTAGCGCTACTTCCTGAAGCTTCGCAGCACATTAATGCTAACGAATATTTTTGCCTATGGATTAAACGAGATTCCTCGCCGTTCCTCCTCGGAATGACAAAACAGACCAAAAAAAGCCCTCTGTCTCGTCGGGAAACTAGAACAGAGAGCGGTACAAACAAAACTAGTGTTTCATTTAACTAACCAAACTTATGAAAAATATTTCATTTGTGGGGTGGTCGGTTATCCTGTATATCTTTTTCAGCGGATATACGAGCCAGGCCAGCCCATTGCATTACAAGCCACACAGCCCTTCAACTGCGCCTGGGGTGACAGTTCCTAACAAACGGATACAAGCTACACAACAACAAACTACAGAAATCTCCGGTACTATCAAAGATGCCAACGGTGCATTACCCGGAGTAACCATCTCTGTAAAAGGGAAAACGGCGGTTTCCTTATCTGACCAATCCGGTAAGTTCACTATTAACGCAGAACCCACCGACATTTTGATTTTCTCTTATGTAGGTTACAACACTGTTGAAGTAGCTATTGGAAACAGAATGACCGTTGATCTGACTATGACCGAGGATTTGACAAGTCTACAGGAAGTTACGGTTAACGCCGGTTACTACAACGTAAAAGACAGCGAACGTACCGGAAGCATTGCAAAGATCACGTCTAAGGAAATCGAGAACCAACCCGTAACCAACGTCCTCGCCGCAATGCAAGGAAGGATGGCAGGGGTGAGCATTACCCAGGATTCAGGAAAACCCGGTAGTGGGTTCGAAGTACAGATCAGGGGAATAAACAGCCTGCGGTCTAACGGAAATGCGCCATTGTATATCATTGACGGCGTTCCATATTCTTCTGAGCCAATAGGGAATGGCGTTTCAAATGCAATTATGGTCTACAGCACCAATCCGCTAAGCAACATCAACCCTGGTGATGTAGAGAGTATCGAAGTGCTAAAGGATGCCGATGCCACTGCGATTTATGGATCGCGCGGTGCAAATGGGGTAGTGCTCATTACAACCAAAAAAGGGAAGAAAGGCAAGACACGCTTTAGTGCAATGTTCTCCCAAGGTGCAGGTACCGTCGGGCGGTTTATGAAAATGATGAATACAGAACAATATCTTTCAATGCGCGCCGAGGCTTTCGCAAATGACGGAATTACCGAGTATCCTGAAACTGCATACGATATTAATGGTACATGGGATCCTGCACGATACACCAACTGGCAAAAAGAATTACTTGGAGGTACTTCCAAAATCAATAATATAAATGTGTCGCTGTCGGGAGGTTCTGAGCAGACTACATTTTTGTTAAGTAGTAACTATGGGAGTGAGACAACAGTGTTCCCTGGTTCTTTCGGATATAGAAAGGCAAATGTTCATTTAAGCCTGAACCACGAATCAATAGACAAAAGGTTCAAAATTAGCTTTTCGGGCGGTTACACCATACAGGATAACGACCAGCCATCTACTGATTTGACCAGTATTGCAATTGGATTGGCGCCCAATGCACCAGCGTTATATGATGAGCAGGGCGCTCTAAACTGGGAGGATAATACATTCGATAATCCGGTACGCTACCTCGAAGGGAAGTCGCTGACAAAAACCCGCGACTTTGTAGCAAACACCCAGTTATCATACCGGTTGCTTCCGGATATAGAGGCAAAAGTAAGTTTGGGCTACACGGATCTGAATCACAATGAGAGCAGCACGTTTCCGTCAACGATGATCAACCCTGCATTTGGGCAGGGAAGTGAATCTTCAAGTATTTACTATACCAATACCACAAGGCAGTCCTGGATTGTCGAACCCCAATTAAACTGGAAAAAGGAGTGGGGAAGCCTTAAAACCGATATACTGTTAGGGAGTACGTTCCAGCACCAGTTTAACCTGATGACTTCTTACAGCGGGACAGGATTTACAAGCAACAGCATGATTTACAACCCGGGTGCTGCCACGCAAACTTTAGTGGAAGGATATGACGAATCGGTATATAAATACCAGTCAGTATTTGCAAGGGCCAATTTAAATTGGCAGGATCGTTTTATCATAAACCTGACCGCACGGCGCGATGGCTCCAGCCGTTTTGGGCCTGCGAACCGCTTTGGATATTTTGGCGCTGTGGGTGCGGCATGGGTGTTTTCAAAGGAAAGCTTTTTGGCGAACAGCAGTGTGCTGAGTTTTGGAAAATTGCGGAGCAGTTACGGAATCACCGGAAGTGACCAGATTGGCAACTATCAGTTTTACAACACTTATAGGCCGTCGAATGCGTTTTATGACAATGTAATCGGGCTGCAACCAACGCGCTTATACAATGCCAATTTTGGTTGGGAAACCAACAGGAAGTTCGAGGTCGCCGTCGAAACAGGTTTTTTTAAGGACCGTATTTTCCTGACAGCGGCCTGGTATAAAAATCGATCGTCAAACCAGTTGGTAGGCGTACCGCTACCGGGCACTACGGGTTTCCCAGAACTGCAGTCAAATCTAGACGCCGTAGTTGAGAACACCGGTACAGAATTGACGTTGCGAACGTTGAACATCGAAAAAAAGGATTTTAGCTGGACTACTACTGTCAACCTGAGTGTGGCAGAAAACAAATTGGTTTCCTTTCCAAACCTTGAAGGATCGACTTTTAATACGATGTATGTCTTGGGATCTCCGTTGAATATTGAAAAAGTATTCCAGTTTACAGGTATAGACCCCAACACGGGTATTTACACATTTAAGGATTTTAATGGTGATGGAATCATCAGTGCGCCCTATGATAAACAAGTGGTTAAGGATTTAAACCCGCAGTATTTTGGCGGTGTGTTAAATCAACTGCGTTACAAGGACTTTCAATTGGACTTTCTGTTCCAGTTCGTAAAGCAGGATAATTACAATGTAGCGGCAACAGGATCTGTTCCGGGAACAATGTACAACCAGTCAACCCTTGCGCTGGGGCACTGGCAAAGTGCGGGTGATGAGGGTCCAACACAACGCTATACATCTGGGGCGAATAGTGCCGCGGTTGATGCTTCCTACAAGTATGCGGCTAGTGATGCCGTGATTACCGATGCCTCATTCGTGCGTTTAAAGAATGTATCGCTGAGCTATGATGTTCCTGAAAGATGGCTTGGCAAAGTAAACTGTAAAATACAGTTTACAGCTCAAAACCTGTTTACAATCACATCATTTAAAGGTCCCGATCCCGAATTCAGGGCGACCGGGCACCTGCCACCTTTGCGTATCATAACCGCAGGCTTACAGTTTAATTTTTAAAGTAGAAGATCATGAACACAAATAATTTTTATAATCCATATCGAAACCGCCCAAAAACGGTTGGTTTGTTTTTTTGTGCAATGCTATTGCTTACAATTTTGTCGGCTTTTTGGAGCTGCGATGATTTTAGCGATACAACGCTACCGGTTTCAGAACTCAATGCCGGTGCTGTTTTTGAAGAAAAAGGAACAGCAAATGCCGCCATGACCGATATTTATGCAAAAATACGTGAAAACGGATTGCTGACCGGAAAAACCAATGGCATAAGCAAGGAAATGGGTTTATACGCAGACGAACTGGTTTGGTATGGTTCAAATGCATTGGCGTCGATTCATTTTTACAACAACACCTTGCAACCCAACAATTCAAACGTATCAGGTTGGTGGAACAACGCCTACAGCCAAATTTATGCGGCAAATGCAGTCATCGAAGGAGTTACGGCATCGACGAAGCTGGAACAGTCAGAAGGGGAACACCTGAAAGGCGAAGCGCTATTTGTGCGAAGCCTGCTTCATTTTTACCTGATGCAGTTGTACGGAGAGGTACCGTTTATAGCTACTACAGATTATAAACAAAATACGAGGGTAAAACGTATGCCTGCCAGTGAAATGACCACTCAACTAATTAACGATTTAAATACCGCGGCAGAGTTACTGCCTGATGCATATAAGACCGAGACGCGAACACGGCCAAATTCCTATACCGTAAAGGCATTGCTGGCAAGGGTGTACCTGTACAGCGGTATGTGGGCAGAAGCGGCCAACAGTGCATCGGCAGTACTAAATAATACAGAAACGTATGTATGGCAAACCGACCTGAATGCAGTTTTCCTAAAGGGAAGTACTACCACGATTTGGCAACTGATGCCGAGAACCGCATCACGCAATACGGACGAAGGAGGGACTTTTATCTTTAACGCAGGGCCGCCGCCAACCACCGCATTGGCTCCGGGACTTTTTGCCGCATTTGAAAGCGGTGATCAGCGCAGGATAAAATGGGTAAGGACCATAAGCAATGCATCCGGGACTTGGTATCATGCCTATAAATATAAAAAGTCGTCTACTAGCAATCCGCCTACCGAATACCCTATTGTATTTCGTTTGGCAGAGCAATACCTCATTAGGGCGGAAGCAAGGGCCATGCAGGGCGAACTGATCGGGGCTAAGGAAGATTTAAATAAGGTCAGGAATACTGCGGGTCTTGGAGATTCAGAAGCGGTAACGCAGATCGAAATTATCACTGCTATCGCGAACGAGCGCCGGGTCGAGTTGTTTACTGAATACGGCCATCGCTTTTTCGACCTGAAAAGAGCCGGAAAACTGGATGCTGTATTGTTGGGGACAAAACCGGGTTGGAACAGTACCGACCGTTTAATCCCTGTTTCAGAACAGGAACTTGGACTGAACCCAAACCTGTTACCTCAAAATCCCGGATATTAATGACAGCCTTCTTTAAAAATATCACACCACGAATAGATAGCGTAGGAGTGATGTGCTTGATTTTTTTTGCGTTAGTTACCTGCCCCGTTATGGGGCAGGGTACGCAAAAACTTCAGCTAACACATGCTGATTATAAGCGGTGGAGTCATTTAAGCCTGAACGCCATCTCAGACGACGGTGCCTGGGTATCATACAGTTTGAACTACGAAGCAACTGACACTGTATTTGTAAAACATACCGATACAGAAAAAAAATATGCGTTTCTCAATGCTGTTAAAAATACTTTTGCAGCTTCACAAACGGTGGTTTCGCTAGACAAAAGCGGAACGTTATCTGTTCTGAACTTAACAAATGGCGGGTTAAAAACGACACAAAATGTGAAGCGCTTTGAGATAGTCTCTAATAGAATAATAACACTAAGTAATGGGACACAAAACAATCTATTACAATTTTTCAATCTTAATTTAGACCTGATTTTTGAAATGCCGGCAGTCGCAGAGTATAAGATCAACCCCAATAAAACGAAGGTTGCCATAATTACAATTTCCGAAGGAAAAAATGGTATTTCAATTGTTGATTTTGAAGGGAGAACAGTAGAAAATGTTGTAATGGGCGATCCAAAAAAACACAGTAGGCTCGAATGGGCTGCTGACGGTAAGTCGCTGTTCTTCCTGTCGGGGGAAACAGGAGGGTACACGCTGCACCATTTTGATTTAGCTTCAAAAATAGCAAACAGCCTCACTGATGAAAAGATATCCACGCTCTTGCCGGGGATGCAAATAGAGCCTCGCGCTTTGAAAGCTGCCAAGTCTGGATTAAGAGTGTACTTCACGTTGAAAAATATAAAACCAGCCGACTCTTTACCACAGTCGAACGTTCAGGTATGGAATACATACGATAAATGGATCTTTCCGGCAGAAGCCGATATTGACGGCTGGAACGTAGCACCAAAGATGGCAATGTGGGAACCGGACACACAAAGACTAACGCAGTTAACCGACAATGGTTTCCCTCGAGGATATGTTACGGGTAATAATAATTACCTGATAAGTTATAACCCGCAAGTATATGAACCGCAGTTTAATGAACTAAGTAATGTCACCTATTATATTACTGACCTCCGCACTGGTGTACGAACAAAGTGGCTTTCGGGATCGGCGAATGGGGAGACGGATATTTTTATGGCTCCTGACGCAAACCATATAAGCTATTTCAGGGACGGACATTGGTACGTTTATGTGATTGCTTCGGGAACGCATTACAAAGCAACGCAAAATATTCAACAGCCATTAGCCGAAATAGCCTATGACAAAATTGGAGCATCACCTGCTTACGGTAGCCCGGGATGGTCTGCTGACGGAAAATGGTTGCTGGTTTATGACGAATATGATATATGGAAAGTATCTGTTGATGGCAAGAAAGCAATCCGTCTCACAAAAGGGCGAGAGGAACAGGTAAGCTACCGGGTAGTAGTACAGCGCATATCAGAGAAAATCACTGTTGAAAACAGGGGGATTACTTTGGGAAAATTCGACCTGGCCAAAGGGATAATTATAAAAGGTATCGGAGACGGTCATTCGTCTTTTGGTTATTTCGGCTATAAAGAAGGAAAGCCTTTACAATCGTTAGGACACTCGGCAAATAAACTCGAATTCTTTACGCGCTCAGCTAATGAAAGCACGGCTGGATATATTGAACAAAGCAACAATCTTCCGCCACGTATCATCATTAATAAAGGAGGCAAGAGAAGTGTTCTGGTAGAGAGTAATCCTCAACATTTCAACTATTATAATAAAGCCGCCGAACGGATAGCATACAGGGATACCAAAAACAATCTCTTAAATGGGATTTTGTATTTTCCTGCGCACTACGATACCGGTAAAAAGTATCCGATGATCGTGCATGTATATGAAAAACAATCGGCTGTATTTCATGATTACATCGTGCCGTCAATCCATTCTGAAGATGGTTTTAATGTGGCAAATTTAACGGCTAAAGGGTATCTTGTATTCCTGCCGGATATCGTTTATGAGGCGGGAAATCCTGGTCCTTCCGCACTGGATTGCGTTACGGCTAGTGTCAACGCAGTACTTTTAAAAGGAATTGTCGACGCTGCAAACATCGGCATCATCGGTCATTCGTTCGGAGGTTTTGAGACGGCTTACATCGCATCCCAAAGTTCGCTTTTTAAATCTGCAGTGGCAGGCTCTGCAATGACTGATTTTATAAGCGGAAGTTATTCGTTATGGAAGAATGCAAGGCTGCCCAATTATGTCAAGATAGAGACAGGGCAGGCACGTCTCAATAAAACAATTTTTGATGATTCGGAAATGTACCTTAAAAATTCTCCTGTATTTCATGCAAATGCTATTGGAATACCCCTGCTTACTTGGACGGGAGATTCCGATCCGCAGGTAGATGCGTCGCAAAGTTTTGAAATGTACTTCGCGTTACGTCGGTTAGCTAAAGAGCATATAATGCTGGTGTATCCGGGAGAAGGGCATGCCCTGATGGATAAAAATAATAAGGCTGACTTGACAGCTAAAATTGAGGATTGGTTTGATTTTCATTTAAAAGGGTATTCTAGGCCAAAATGGATGGATGCAAAGTAAATATCCAATTAAAAATAAAATGCAGTCCCGAGGGACTGCATTTTTTACTTCAATTACGGTTTGTATAAAACCTGTTCACATTTGTTGGCAGAATTGAAATCCCACAAACGAGGATTATTGTCCTGCTGGCCAACTCTACAAAATGCGCCGGTGTTGATAGTAGAACACATTTCTACTTCATCACAGTCCGTATGGGTACTTTCGGTTTGCAAGTATCCAATTACTAGTGCTGCGTCACTTCCGGCTGATGAGGCACTGGTTGTAAACGCGCTTGTTACTGCCACTACCACTAATAGTAGCGGTAAAATCAATTTAAAAAATTTAGTTTTCATAATATAAAAATTTATGGTTTGTGACTTACTCTGTTTCAGGTTTTCAGTCTTCCCCTGATATCGGCCGATATACTGTTTGGCGTAAAGCCATTATTTTAAATCAGTGCTTAATAAGCCTGCATCGATTTTTCCAACGGAAAGGTATTTTCCGCTGAGAACATACAGGCTGTTTCCAAAAACCCTGAACGATTTTATCTTTTCATCTTCTATTTTGTAGACATACATACTGCCATTATACTTTCCTGTAGACAGGTCATAAACATCAATTAGGGATGCATGCTGCACCATCGCATGGTCTTCATATTTACCTACTCGCTCGGAATGGATAAATAAGGTATTGCCGGCAATTGCGGCTAACCGATTTACTAATAACGGTGGTCTAGCCATCGTTTTTTCCCCACTAGACAGTACAGCTGTTTTGATATTGGCTTTGCTAACCGTATCTATAGTTCGTCCTTTGCCAAGAGGGCGCAAACTAGTGTCTGCTGTTACATACTGGTTGCGGTAGAAATAAACATAATGGAATTTATCAAGTGCAGGATTCGCGAGCAGGATGCCGTCCGTGTCAAAAGCACCATCGGTTTGCTTTTCAAGTAAATTTGGATTTGTTCTAAACGTCCCTTGTTCGTCTAGCTTAAATATTCCAACCTCATTCACGTCAGTTAAGGTATTTAACCTGCGATATACAAAACGTAACGAATCAATTGGTTCAGCGAAGTTGAATCCCGGAACTTTTCCCACGTATGGTTTCGCAATCCAGTCTTTAGTATTTCCTTTATATACAAATGGAATACTCCCATCAAGAATGAAAAAGTATTGTCCTTGAACACGCAGCTGTAGTGAACGGTAAGGCAGGTTTTTTCCTAAAACCGTAATCCTAACGCGTTCTTTGGTGTTTAATGCGGTGTCAAAAATGGTGACGTTTAACGGTGCGGTAGTATTTCCAAGGTAGATTTTGTCTTTATCAATTCCCGCAAAATAATAAGAGTTATACTGAAGATCAACCTTCTTAAGTTCAAGTCTGGCATGTGCAGGAAAACGTCGAACATAGTTATTACGGGAATGGATTATTTTTTCGGAAATAAGGTATAAGGCAACTATTGCTCCTACACTTATTAGAAAACCGGCGAGCATGGTTAATGTAAAATGCAAAGGTTTTAAATAATTCGGCCAGCTTGGGTAATTATCTATTATCAACGCTACTAGTGCTAACGTGATAAAAACCATATTAAAAATCAAATGTTCTGTCCAACCCATTTTTTCCAGTATACCGCCGCACGAACATGGGATATTTGAACTGAAATTTAGTATCAGGAAGATGTAGGTTGTAAACATCGCCATCAAACAGAAACATGAATATAATCCTATGCTTCTCAATCGTGGTATTGATAGGAGAATAACAATTAGTAATTCGGCAATTGGAACAACATAAGCTACTATTCCGGCAAAGGCAGTAAGTAGTGGTGACTGCCCGATTTGTATTGAAAAGTCATTATAATCTAACAATTTGGTTACCGCTGCATAGGTAAATAAGAGAATGTAAGCACAGCAAATTACTAATATAATCGAATTATTGATAACTGCTCTTTTCATATCGCTGTTTTAGTTTAGTAAAATTGTAAAGAATAATTTCATAACACTATGCAAATCAATTATTTCACTATTCAAAAAAAGATTTCACGAGATATTATTCACTCGGTTCTTCTTCAGGGCGGGTCAAAACACTCGGACTGTAACCAAACCTCTTTTTAAAGGCTTTATAGAAATTGAGGTAGCTCTGGAAACCGTTCATAAAAGCAAGCTGCTTGAGCCCGACAGTCGTTTGTTGGATCATCAAATGCGCGCGCTTGAGTCGCTGCTCATGATAGAAGTTATAAATCGTGGTCTGGTGCGTAGTGCGGAACCCATTGTTCAGCACATTTTCCTCCGTAAAAAACATTTTCGATAATTGCTTTAAACTGGGGAGTGGCTCGTCCAGATGGCTCAATATATAATCATGCAGGTTTTGCACTGCCGTAACTTCTGTTTGCTTCCGGATTTTTCCATACGAATGCTGCGCATTCACCGCTATCATTTCATCCAGTTGTGTCGATACACAACTGACAATTATACTGTCGCTGTAGAGCAACCTTGAAACGATGCAAAATGTAGGCATCAGGCGTTTATCCCCGGTCACGAAAATCAATGGTACGGTGCTGTGGTAACTGTCGTTTTCGGCCGCTTCGGTTTTAATGGTTTTCCAAATCTCCTGTGACGGCGGCGCAAGTAAAGTCTTAAAATTGATATTTAGCATCGTTTCAGTTTTATGTTTTAGGGCAACCGGAACCGTCGCATTAAATCCAATCAAAATAAAATCCTGATCCAGCACAAAGAGCAGCTGAATAAGGTTCTGATAAGTATAATAAGGATTTATACATCCCGATTCCCGAAGGAGCTGCTGTAGCATTTCGGCTATTTCATTGAGTTCAACACTGATGTTTTTGAGTTCATCGGCACCGGCATCCGTAATACGGAACGTAAGGTTGCCTGTTGCCATTTCAAACAGCATCTGGAAGATTTTTTTGAGGCGTTCTGGGTCGGATTGCTTTGCCATAAGGGATAAATTTAGAATAGGGCACGGGGTAGTAGCATGCAACATTCCCGGCAAACGTATCAATTATGTTATGGGAAAACTAAAAGTATAGTGTTGGATTCTGGAATTTAAAAGGTAAAAAATTAAGATTTCAGATGCGATTATTTTTATCGCAGAAACATCTGCTCGCTCCGCTCTTTCAGTACAACGGTCTCACAGCGCAGCGATCCTCCCACCCACCAACCTCCACCCACCAAACGTCCAAACCACCACGAGCATTCCCCTCTTTCAGAGGGGTGCCCGTAGGGCGGGGTGTCTGTTTCCCGTAAAGACAAAAGCCAATCAAAACCACCCCGGCGTCCCGCCACCTCTCCTCAGAATGGGAATTCCAAAATCCCAACACCCCACGTCATTCATAGCACGATTATTCCCCTCTCCCAGAGGGGTGCCCGTAGGGCGGGGTGTCTGTCTCCCGTAACAACCCGTTGCTCCCGCGCGAATCCTTTCGCGTGGTGTTTGAAAAGTAATATAAACATCGGTAATGTATCAGATACGTTGATGGTCAGTAATTCTCCGCTGGCGGGCAATATCGACGATAGTTTCAGTATAAGCCACATTCCATGCCTACAAAAATAATGTAACGGTAAGGATTGCAAATCCGCCCAATCTATAAAATGTTAATTTTTTAAGTTTTTATTAACATTTTTTTGTTCCTATATGTTTTTGTATATCTTTGCCGAAAATTAAGGTTTAGTTACTATAGTGGGCAAATATTAAAAATACAATCATCACTCAAATTAATTATGAAATTTAAAAGATTAATCATTTTTTGGAGTCTTTTCCTTGTCACATCGCATGTAATGGGTCAGCAAATGCCAAATATTGTTCCTCCGTCACCGGAAGCTGCATCACTTTTTAAGTTTACCGAGATTCCGGTTTCGCACTATACAGGCGTTCCAAATATAACAATTCCGATTTATGAAATTGAGGCACGCGGGCTAACTATTCCCATCAATATCAGTTATCACGCACGGGGTAACAGGGTTGACGAAATAGCTTCACAGGTCGGGATGGGGTGGGTCCTAAATTATGGTGGGATGATTTCCAGGCAAATTAGGGGAAAAGCCGATGATTCTGGAAATGGATACTTTAATCATATTCCAAGCAGGAAAGGTTTCTTTTCATCAGAGAATATACGAAACTCTGTTTGGATGTATTATAATTTAGACTATAGCTATGATTTTATTCCGGACCAATACTATTTTAATGCAAATAATCTTAGTGGGAAATTCGTATTTGACATCTTTGACGACACGGGAATGAAGCCTGTCATTCAGCAGTATAGTAATATTAAAATAGAGAGAGATGCAATAGGTTTTATCATTACGGATGGCGACGGTAACAAATATTTTTTTTATGATAGCGGCAATTATGACAAAACGGAAGAACAAATGATTAAGGGCCGGAGCGGCACACAATTTTTGGGCCCGATTGTGGATACATATAACAACGCCTGGAACCTTACAAAAATTGAAACAAGCGGAGGGGAAACGATTGAGTTTTTTTATGAAATTGAATATTCCACATTTTACAGGCGTTCGCATGATATCAAAAATTTAGCTACCTTGGGTTATGACTGTCATTACTCACTAATAACGAGTTACCAAAACCGGCTTACTAGAATAAAATTTGATAAAGGGGTATTAGTGTTTGAAAAGGCACTGACGGAAAGGGAGGATTTAAACCACGCAAATGCCCTTGGAAAGATCAGGCTGTTTAAACCGGGAGGCGAAAATGAAACCGACCTGATAAAAGAGCTTAATTTTGAGTATGAATATACTACCGGCCCTAACGATAATAATCAACTGCATGAATTAAAAATAGCAGAGACCCATGCTCAAAATCGGATGTTTTTAAAATCGGTGCAGACAAAATTCGGGCAAAGTAACGATACGCTTCCGCGATATAAATTTAAGTATAATCCTATACCATTGCCAAACAGGCATTCGAATTCGCAAGATGTTTGGGGATACTATAACGGAAAGCCAAACGGAAGTTTTTTACAGTTTGAAAATTTGGGAGTAAGGGCGGTAGATGTTTCGATGTCTTCCGCAGGAATTCTGGAAGAAATCACAAATCCACAGGGAGGGAAAACAAAATTCACGTATGAGCACAATATGGTAGTCAACCCTTTTCCAAAAAGTTTGGTTTTCCTTAATCCGAATCCTGTAGTGTCGAAGGATGAGATCCTTACGCAGATAGTAGAACATGCGACACCAACATCGCCCACGAATTATTCTGGCGGTGTCTATAAAAGACCCTTCACGATTAGTAATGCACTAGTAGGTTACGGAACCGTTAACATTAGTTACGTTGATGCAACGGGTTGTGGCTCGTCTCCCATAAATAACACACCCGCTTGTAAGTTTGAGGTAAAGATCATAAATGCTCCTACCAATAGTACTGCTACAGAACGATTTCATTTTATAGGTGAACACAATTTTACTTTGCCTCCGGGGGAATATATATTGCAGGTAAAGCCAAAATTTGAAGGTTTCGATTATACCAATCCTGATCATGCTTTTATAGTCAAATTAATTTGGAATGAAGAAATTGCATCACCCGATGAAGTAATATATGCTGCGGGAAAGCGAATACAAAAAATCGAATACATTGATCCGAAAGACAATAGTGGTTTTACAAAGACCTACAGTTATATGGATAACGACCAAACCAGCGGCATGTTATTTGGCCTGCCTAATTTTTATTCAATTAAGAAAACTATAGGGGTATTCAATATACTTGAACCCTACGGCACCGTTCCCGGAAGTCCTCTTTCTACTTATCAGGGAAACAGCGTGGGTTATGGTACAGTAACAGAATACCAGGGGCAAGGGAGCAATGTACTTGGAAAGACCGTTTATAAATATTCAATGATACCGGATTCGGGGCTCTATTATGATTTTCCATATCACCCTCCAACAGACAATGAGTGGTTAAGGGGCAAGGAAGAAAGTGTTACCCATTTTAAAAAGGCAGGTGATGCGTTTCTGCCGGTAAAGAAGATTAAAACCGAATATATATATGCGGATTTTATTGATGCCTTGGACGGAAATTCATCTGCATGGATGTTTACTCCCATTCCTATCTGGAAACCGACGGCTGATGATATGGACTATACGCCTCTTAAGTACAGAAAGACCGATAGGATGTTCAGATTGCCAATAATTACCTTTGGCATGCAAACAAATGAATTGTCCCAGGAAGTATACTCCTATAAAACCTATCATTTTACTGGAGGAACGGTTGACGTCCGTTTCACTGAGGTTACTGATTATTTTGACGATGGGTCACAAATTAAGACACGAACTGATTATACCTACGATTACGACGAACATTATAACATTGCCTCTGCTAACCAAAATACCAGCGATGGTAGCACTACGTCAACAAAATATTTTTACCCTGGTGATATGGAAATGGCACTGCACTTAGCTCCATCCTTATTAGCATTAAAAACGAAAAATATGCTCAATATGCCATTGGTAACCCAGACGTTCAGGAACAATAGCCTTATATCAAGTACGGAAACAACATACAGGAATTGGAGAATTGGGGATCCTCTGTACGATCCGTCCGACCTTAAGGGCGCATTACTATTTCCTGAATTTATTAAAAAATCGAAAAGTGTGGATGTCATAGCAAACCCTTCGGCTGCAATGGAAACTGTAGTGCAATATAACAAAGTTGATTATTCTACAGGAAACCCTCTTGAAATACAGCGTACTAACGGGATGAAAGTTAGTTATATATGGGAGTTTAATAAAAATTATCCAAAAGTAAAAGTCGAAAATGCAAGCTATGAAGAGATCGCTGCATTTCTTGGGGAAACTGAAACGAATTTACGAAATGGTGCCATCAGCAATACTCAGATAAATCAGTTGCGCACTGGATTACAAGCTGCAATGGTAACATCATATACTTATAACTATCTGATAGGAGTCAAAACAATCACTGATCCACAAGGTAATCGAACCACTTTTGACTATGATGGACATAACCGCCTAAAATTAGTAAGAGACAGCAATAACAACATTTTAACAGAAAACGAATACTATTACGCCACTCCAACAAACTAATGACTTTATGAGACTAAAATTTATAATTGTATTAATAGTTGGAACGTTTTCCGCTAATGCCCAGGACATTCTTTGGGAAAAATCCTACGGCGGACGCCAGGCCGATTTACTGTTTGATGTGATTGCTACCCCTGATTACGGATTCATCCTTGCAGGAAGCTCTTTTTCGGGACAGACCGGTAACAAGCTTGCCGAAGGCCACGGGAACCTTGACTATTGCATCTGGAAAATGGATGAGAAAGGGATCCAGGAATGGCAGAAATCCTTTGGCGGTACCGGCAACGACCTTCTCAAATCGATACAAGCTACCCGTGATGGGGGCTTTATACTGGGAGGCACGTCCAATTCTGATATTTCCGCGCAGTACGGACAGATGGAAAATAAAACCGAGCGTTGCCGTGGCGGCAATGACTATTGGGTGGTTAAGCTCAACGCGCACGGTCAGGAAATATGGCAAAAAACCATTGGCGGTACAGGCCAGGATGACCTCATAGCAGTAATTCCTTCGCGTGATGGCGGGTACCTGCTGTGTGGCTCTTCGAATTCAGGTGTTGGAGGCGATAAGACATCAAAAAGCAATGGCAACCTTGACTATTGGATCGTGAAGCTAAACGATGCCGGAAAGATGGAATGGCAAAAATCCTTCGGGGGTAAATATGCGGACATTCTTCGTAGTGTAACGGCTACAGCCGACGGCGGCTACATATTGGGAGGCTCTTCCAATTCGCCCCAAGGGAATGATAAATCGACACAGAACTACGGCAAAGGCAGTGATTACTGGATCATCAAGATCAACAAGACCGGCGACATGGAATGGCAACAAACCATAGGAGGGGAAGGCAACGACCAGCTTTTCGCCATCCACCAGACCCATGACAAGGGATATATTGTAGGGGGAAACTCCGACTCGGGTGCTAACGGAAGCAAAAGCAAAGGCAGTAAAAACGGGATTGATTTCTGGGTACTGAAACTCGATACTGACGGCTTTACCCAGTGGCAGGAAACCTATGATTTTGGAGCGGCTGATATGCTGACCTCAATTGTAGAGAACGACGACCATACCTACCTCATTGGCGGGCATGCCAAGGCAGTAAGCGGAAAGTCGAAGGACCAGGACGGCATAAACGATTATATTGTACTGAAGATTTCCGAAAAAGGGGAATCGCTTTGGGAATATACCGTTGGCAGTGACGGCCAGGACATCCTTCGCAAGGCTATTGAGACCCGTGACGGTGGGTATTTGCTTGCGGGCACTTCCAATCCGGAGTTCCGTCGTGATATGACAGATGCCAAAGGGAGTGCTTCCTCAAAAAGGAAGCCTTCAGTGAGTGTAGGCAGTGATGAGAACCTTGCAATAGCAGACGACATCCAGAACGCGATTGACGATGCGGTAAATGCGGTGGCTGACCAGGTTAACGGCTTTGTGGACGATAAGATAAACGCCGTTACCAATTCGATCAATGACGGGATACGCAAGGCAACGGGGCAGAAAGAAGACTCGCGCCTGAAATTCGGGGTAAACGCTCCAGTCGGAAAACTGATGGACCTTACCAAAGGCGGCGGCGGAAGTGGCAGCGGTCTTGATTCAGCCCAGGAAATGCTGGATAAGAAAGGTCCCAAGAAAGGGCTGTATACTTCCAGGAGCAAGCAGGTCAATTATGGCGATAAGGATTTCTGGGTCGTAAAACTCGGTGAAAAGGACAAGCTTTCCAAAGAACGCGAGATGCTGCAGGCAGCACCCAATCCTGTCATCCAATATACCAATGTAATTATCGGCTTTGAATATGAAAAAGGGACACTTAGCGTATTTGATATCAGCGGCAGGCGGCTACAGCATTTTACTATCAGTGATAGGACCGTCCCTGTAAATCTTTCAGGGTGCCCCGATGGGATTTACATCGTTAAGGTCAGTACCAATAAAGGAGAGGGATCTGTAAAACTGATAAAAAGCAACTAAGCATGAAAAAACGATACTTCCTATTGCTGCTGTTGCCGGTACTATCGGTAGCGCAGAACACGAATTACATCAGGACGACTGTCTATAAAGCTGAATTTACCCAATCCCCGCCATCTCCTTCTGATAACCAGGCGGCGGTTTCCACGACCTATTTTGATGGTTTGGGACGACCGATCCAGAAAGTGGCACACAAGCAGTCGGCAGAGGGGCAGGATATCATCACGCCTATTGTTTATGATGATTTCGGCAGGCAGTTAATCGATTACCTGCCATATCCATCAACCACCTCTTCATTGGAGTACCAGGATAATACTTCAGTAATAAGCGCTTTACAAAGCCATTACGCCACCCAATTCCCTGCTGAAGGCGCAAACCCGTATAGCGAAAAAGTCTTGGAGGCCTCGCCTCTAGGCACGCTATTAAAGCAGGGAGCACCGGGTACCCCATGGGCAGTCAGCCCAAACGGCGGCGCGGACCACTCGGTAAAGTTTGAGTACCAGACCAATTTAGGACCATTATCATCGGACAAGGTAAAAAAATATGAAATCGAATCTATATTTAATACTGCTACGCTGATTTACAGGACTGATGACATTAAATTTAAAGACGGTTATGATGGCTCGGATCATTATGAAGCCGGAGCGCTTTATAAAACCATTACCAGGGATGAGAACTGGGTATCGGGAACCGATAACACCACCGAGGAATTCAAGGACAAACAGGGTAGGGTAATCCTAAAGCGCACCTATGCTAAAAGCGCGGCAGCCAATGGAGTGGATAGTAGCACTAGTATCGTACATGAAACCTATTACATTTATGACCAATTCGGTAACTTATCGGTTGTATCGCCTCCTATGAGTACCGGGGCCCCGGGTAGTTCCTCGCTGTTGAACCTGGGCTACACCTATTTCTATGACGCACGTAACCGCCTGGCAGAGAAAAAACTCCCCCAGAAGGGCATTGAGTATATGGTATATGACAAGCTGGACCGCATGGTGGCAACGGGTCCTGCGATGTCGCCGTTTCCGGGGACAACAAGCACAGGCTGGCTGCTTACCAAATACGATGCTTTTTCGAGGGTAGCCTTTACGGGCTGGTTCCCAAGCGGGGCTTTGACCACGGCAAAACGAAAAACGGAACAGGATAAAAATAATGGTGCGGTGGACATCGTAGTGCCGGGGACATCAACCGTTGACGGGATAGATATTCATTACGCGGCAACACCGCTGCCAACGGGCTTTAAGCTGCTGACGGTTAATTATTATGACGATTACCGCTTTTTGGCCTCGGGCACGCTTCCTGCGGATGTCGAAGGAGTAGCTTATATTACTTCCGCCGGGATCCCGACCCTTACCGCAAAAGGGCTATCAACGGGATCCTGGGTACGGGTACTGACAAGTGCTACAGGAACTTTGGGAGAAACCTCTTATACGCTCTATGATAGCAAGTCACGGCCGATACGTAGCTATGTAAAAAACCACATGGGCGGCTATACCTATACCGACAGCAAACTACGGTTTACCGGATCTGCTGACTATACCATAACCAAGCATAAAAGGATCAATACCGCTACAGAGCTGACCACAAAGGATGTCTTTACCTATACCGATCAGGAACGTGTTGAGAAACATACCCACGAGATTGTAGGGCATACAGACCCCGAGCTGTTGAGCGAGAATGAGTACTACCCATTGGGAGAGCTTAAAAATAAAAAGGTCGGTGGCCTGGCTTCCGCGAGCGGCAGTTTTTACCAAAGCATCGATTACCGCTACAACATAAGGGGATGGCTGGAAGAAATCAATACGATCAACGACAGCATCATAGACACACCGGTTGACCTGTTTGCTTTTAAGTTGGCCTACAACAACCCAACGGTAACTGCCAACGGACTGTTTAATGGCAATATTTCAGAGACTTCATGGAAAACTTCAGGGGACACGCGCCGTTACGATTATGTATATGACCCGATGAACCGCCTAAAAAAAGCAACCTATTCTAAGGAAGAGGACATTACCCATTCCTATGATGAGGAGGTAACCTATGATAAGAACGGAAACATCAGGAGGCTTTGGCGCAACGGTATTCAGGATGATCCTACAGAACCCATTGAGATCGATAACTTGTCGTATGTATATACGAATACCAGTACCTCTAACAGGCTAAAGGCAGTAAACGATGCTACGCTGAGTGCAAGCGGCTTTAAGGATGGTGCGCTCAATAATCTTGAAGATTATGTTTACGACCCCTACGGTAATATGATCTCCGATGAGAACAAGGGCATTACCGAGATTACCTACAACCACCTGAACCTGCCAAAATCAATCAGTTTTGGTGCCGAGAACAGAAAAATCCTGTATCTTTATAATGCTTTAGGGGTCAAGGTTATGAAAACGGTTTACCAGAGTAAAATAATCAAGCCGGTATTTACCCCAGTGGACGTAGTAGATATCATTGATTACCAGCAAGGATACCAGTACCTTAATGCAGGGTTACAGTTCTTCCCGACCGCCGAAGGGTATGTGGATTTTACCGATTTAGAAGGCACGCCGGTATTCAATTACGTGTATCAGTACAAGGACCATTTAGGGAATATCCGGGTCAACTATACAAAAGATGCAGACGAAGTACAAATCAAGCAGGAACAGCATTATTACCCGTTTGGATTACAGCACCAGAACTATGGTCTTGA
>Ga0247817_10000072_pt1 | contig 99203 bp, 100 predicted proteins | sample UWRJL212509R1_FD_178010 | JGI IMG/M metagenome (GOLD analysis project Ga0247817, IMG submission 178010) | Plant litter microbial communities from Arlington Agricultural Research Station in Wisconsin, United States - UWRJ-L212-509R-1 | ecosystem: Environmental > Terrestrial > Plant litter >... | reverse complement strand
TATCTTCGAAGCAACCGGTGTTCCACTGGAAACTGCTAATGAAGCATTGCGTTTGGCTGCACAAAAGTTGCCAATTAAAACAAAGTTCGTGGTACGTCGGGATTATCAAGAATAGACCAGCCCCGAACGTATCTAAGAACGCTAATTATTAAAAGCAATGACTAGTAAAGAAATACAAGACCTGTCGCAGGATCAGCTGAAAGAACAGATCGCACAAGAAAGAGAGCGCTTACTACGATTGAAATTCGCGCATGCTATTTCACCGATCGAAAACCCTTTGCGTATTCGCGCCTCGCGTAAGGAAATTGCAAAACTATTGACCGAACTGTCGGCTAAAACTAACCAACAGTAAATCAGTTTAAGAAATTATGGAGGCAACAGAAAGAAATTTACGGAAAGAAAGAGTCGGTAAAGTAGTGAGCAACAAAATGGAGAAATCCTGTGTGATCACTGTTGAGCGTAAAGTTAAGCACGAGAAATACGGTAAGTTTATGACTAAAACTACCAAATTGATGGTGCATGACGAAAATAACCAGGTTGGTATCGGTGATACGATCAAAGTTATGGAAACTCGTCCGCTTAGTAAGAATAAGCGTTGGAGATTAGTAGAAATCCTTGAAAAAGCTAAGTAACAATGGTACAGCAAGAATCAAGACTGTCGGTAGCAGACAACAGTGGAGCGAAGGAAGTACTCGTAATTCGTGTACTTGGCGGAACTGGCAAACGCTATGCCTCAGTAGGCGATAAGATCGTCGTAACAGTAAAGTCTGCTCTTTCATCGAGTAGCATGAAAAAAGGAACGGTTTCAAAAGCCGTGGTTGTACGGACTAAAAAGGAAGTACGCCGCAAGGATGGTACATACATTCGCTTTGAAGATAATGCAGCCGTTTTACTTAACAACAACGACGAACCACGTGGCTCACGTATCTTCGGTCCAGTAGCGCGGGAATTGCGTGAAAAACAATTTATGAAGATTGTTTCCCTGGCACCGGAAGTGTTGTAAGAAATAAAAACAAAAGTATTTCTTTAGAACCGATAAGAGAATACCTCAAATGGAAAGCAAAAATAAAAACGTACCCGCAAAATTGCACATACGCAAAGGAGATACTGTAAAGGTAATTTCTGGTAACGCGAAAGGTGAAACAGGGGTTATTAAGTCTGTGCTTATTGAGAAATCAAGAGCAACTGTGGAGGGTGTTAATTTGATTACGAAACACGTAAAGCCAAATGCACAAAACCCACAGGGAAGTATCGAAAAACGTGAAGGTGCTATACATATCAGCAACTTGATGGTTATCGATCCAAAAACTGGCGAAGCGACTCGTACAGGGCGTAAAGCAAACGATAAAGGAAAGTTACAGCGGTTCTCTAAAAAATCAGGAGACTTTTTATAAGCCTCCCGGTTTTAGGACCAGTTGTTAGTTTTATATACGAAGCGCGTGGGTCGGTAATCCACATAATTAATTCAGAAAATGGCACAGCCAAGATTAAAAGAAAAGTACGTTAGCGAAGTAGTTTCGCAACTGAAAGAAAAGTTCGAGTACAAGTCTGTAATGCAGGTACCTCGCTTGACTAAAATTGTAATCAACAAAGGTATCGGCGCAGCCGTATCTGACAAGAAATTGGTTGATACAGGAGTTGAAGAGCTTGGATTGATTACAGGACAAAAAGCAATTGCTACCATTTCTAAAAAGGCGGTTTCTAACTTTAAGTTGAGAGAAAACATGCCGATTGGAGCAAAAGTAACACTACGCGGAGATCGTATGTACGAATTCCTTGACCGTTTGACTTCTATCGCGATGCCTCGTGTACGTGATTTTAAAGGAATCAGCGACAAAGGTTTCGACGGTCGTGGAAATTATACTTTTGGTGTGAAAGAACAAATTATCTTCCCTGAAATCTCTATCGAAAAGGTAAACAAGATTACAGGTATGGATATCACATTTGTAACTTCAACTAATTCTGACGAAGAAAGTTACGAGTTGTTGAAAGCACTTGGTATGCCTTTCACTAATGCGAACAAACAAGGATAATTCTTAAGACTAAGATATTTACCGACAATGGCAAAAGAATCAGTAAAAGCACGGGAAAGAAAAAGACAAGCATTAGTAGCTCGTTATGCTGAAAAGCGTAAAACATTGAAAGCTGCTGAGGATTGGGTTGGCCTAGATAAATTACCCCGTAACTCATCGCCTGTACGTCTGCACAATCGTTGCAAAATCACAGGAAGACCTCGTGGATATATGCGCAAATTCGGAATCTCAAGAGTTCTGTTCCGGGAAATGGCCTCAGATGGTAAAATTCCGGGTGTTACAAAATCAAGTTGGTAGGAATACTTTCAATTCTGATTTCAATTACTTAACTTTGCACTCCCTTTTAAAAGGAGTGTTTAAACTAGGCATAAAAAATGTTAACGGATCCCATAGCAGATTATCTGACGAGACTCAGAAACGCCATCAAGGCGAAGCACAGGGTTGTTGAGATACCTGCATCCAACATAAAAAAAGAAATAACGAAGGTACTTTTTGATAAAGGGTATATCCAGAGTTATAAATTTGACGAAGTCGGCCCTCAGGGTGTGATCAAGATAGCCTTGAAATACAATCCGGTTACGAAACAAAATGCAATTGTAAAATTGCAGCGTGTTAGTAAGCCAGGGTTACGCAAGTATTCTGGGACATCTACACTACCTCGCGTTTTAGGTGGTCTTGGAACTGTAATTATCTCTACATCGAAAGGTGTTATGACAGATAAGGAAGCCAAAACACTTAATGTTGGTGGAGAGGTGTTATGTTTCGTGTACTAATATTTTAAAGTTATTCAGGAAATGTCACGAATAGGAAATAAATTAATCGCTATACCAGCCGGAGTTTCGATCTCTGTATCGGAAGATAACCTGGTATCGGTAAAAGGTCCAAAAGGAACACTAACTCAAGCTGTTGATTCTGATATCAAAATCGAAATCGAAGGAACGGAATTGAAGGTGGTGCGTCCTAGCGAACAAAAGCGCCATAAGGCTTTGCACGGTTTGTACCGCTCCCTAATTAACAACATGGTAATTGGTGTTGAGACAGGTTACAAAAAGGAAATGGAAATCATCGGTGTTGGTTATAAAGCCAGTGCCGTTGGCAACGTTTTAGAATTGCAATTGGGTTATTCACATAATATATTTATGTCGATTCCTGACGAACTAAAACTTACAACCACTTCCGAGAAAGGTCAGAATCCAAAAGTAATTTTGGAAGGAATTGACAAGGAATTGATAGGTTCTGTTGCTGCTAAAATTAAGTCTCTACGTAAAGTAGAACCTTACAAAGGCAAGGGTATCCGTTTTGTTGGTGAAATCGTTCGCCGCAAAGCAGGTAAGTCTGCTAAGAAATAGTGCGTAGCCACAGGATGATTTTGTTAACTAAGTTTAGATAAGATTTAAAATGGCTACCTCAAAAGTAGATAGAAGACAACGCCTAAAGTATCACATACGCAAGAAAGTGAAAGGTAGTGCTGAACGTCCCCGTCTTTCGGTTTTCCGTTCAAACACCAGCATTTACGCGCAAATCATTGACGATATTCAAGGTATAACCCTGGTAAGTGCTTCGACACTTGACCTGGGTGACAGAAAAGAAAATTCTAACGTGGAAGCAGCGCTTCTTGTTGGAAAGAAAATTGCCGAAAAGGCGCAGGCAGCAGGTATTCTTGCGGTGGTATTTGACCGTAACGGATATTTGTACCATGGTAAAGTTAAAGCATTGGCCGAAGGAGCTCGCGAGGGTGGCCTGAAATTCTAAGAATAAGCAAAAGACTATGTCTACAAATACAAAACCTTCAAAGGTTAACGAATCGGATCTGAAAGAACGCGTAGTAGCGATCAATCGGGTAGCAAAAGTAGTAAAAGGCGGTCGTCGTTTTAGTTTCTCTGCCATCGTGGTTGTGGGTGATGGAAAAGGTGTGGTAGGTCATGGACTTGGTAAAGCAAATGAAGTAACGGATGCTATTGCCAAAGGAATTGATGATGCTAAAAAGAATTTGATTCAAATCCCAATGTTGAAAAACACTGTTCCTCATGCGATGGAAGGTAAGTTCAGCGGAGGTTTTGTTTTGATCAAGCCGGCAGCTCCTGGTACAGGAGTTCTTGCAGGTGGTCCTATGCGCGCCGTTCTTGAAAGTGCTGGAATCAAAGATGTACTTGCTAAGTCAAAAGGCTCTTCGAATCCGCATAACGTTATCAAAGCGACAATTGACGCTCTTCTGAAAATGAGAGCACCTCATCAGGTTGCTTTCCAACGTGGAGTTAAATTGGACAAAGTATTCAACGGATAATCCTTCGGGGTTATCCTTTATCTGAGAGTAATTATGTCAAAAGTACGTATTACACAAGTTAAAAGTGTTATCGACCGTCCTGAAAGACAAAAGTTAACGATCCAGGCTCTTGGTCTAGGAAAGATTAACCGTTCGGTTGAGAAGGAAAATACCGACGCCATTGCGGGTATGATCCGTAAGGTGAGTCACTTGGTTATAGTTGAAGAAATTTAATAAATACGAAAAGTATGAATCTTAGTTCATTAAAACCGGCAGCTGGATCCGTTAAAATCGGAAAACGTGTCGGACGTGGTCAGGGATCCGGATTAGGCGGAACTTCTGCACGTGGACATAAAGGAGCTCAGTCTCGTTCAGGTTATAGCCGTAAGGTGGGTTTTGAAGGTGGTCAGATGCCTCTTCAACGTCGTTTGCCTAAATTTGGTTTTAACAACATTAACAGAGTTGAGTATAAAGCATTGAATCTTGATGCGATACAAGCTCTTGTTGAAAAAACAAACGCTACTGTTATTACGCTTGAATTGATTCGTGAGAACGGACTTTGCGCGAAAAAAGACCTTGTTAAAATCCTTAACCGTGGAGAAATTACATCTGCTGTTGAAGTTCAGGCAAACGGTTTTTCTGCATCGGCCATCGAAGCGATTGAAAAAGCAGGTGGTAAGGCAGTTAAGTTGTAACCTTGTTGGTTCAGTTCTAAACCGTGTATGTTTGATTATCGAACAGATAATGTAAGCCCCATAACATGAAACGATTTTTTGAGACGATAAAACATATATTTTCGATTGAGGAGTTGAGAACAAGAATTCTCAACACTCTTTTGTTTATAACAATATTCCGTTTAGGGTCTTATGTAGCTTTGCCTGGTGTAGAACCGGATCAGATGAATTTTTCGTCTCAGGGTTTATTAGGTCTTCTTGATACTTTCTTAGGTGGAGCTTTTAGTAAAGCTTCCATCTTTGCATTAGGTATCATGCCTTACATTTCTGCTTCCATCGCTATCCAGCTGTTGACTATGGCGTTGCCATATTTTCAGAAGATGCAAAAAGAAGGAGAGTCAGGGCGTAAGAAGTTAAATCAGATTACAAGGGTTCTTACGATCATTGTTACATTAGTACAAGGAACCGCTTATTTGAATACGACTGTTCCCGATGAGGCGCTGTTGGTTTCAAGAAGCCTGTTTTCTGTATCCTCTGTGTTTGTTCTTGCGGCCGGTACGATGTTTTGTATGTGGTTGGGAGAGCGTATTACGGATAAAGGTGTAGGAAATGGTATCTCAATGTTGATTATGATTGGTATTGTGTCCCGTTTCCCGGGTGCAATTCTTAAAGAATTTTCTTCAAGAGGAACGGGTGGAATTTTGCTTTTCGTGTTAGAAATTGTAGCCTTGTATTTTGTAATTATGGGTGCTGTTATGTTAACACAGGCAGTACGTCGTATACCGATACAATATGCGAAACAGGTAGTTGGTAACCGGGTTATGGGTGGCCAGCGTCAGTACCTGCCATTGAAACTGAATGCAGCGGGTGTAATGCCGATTATTTTTGCACAAGCATTAATGTTCATTCCTTCTTTAGGAGCGTCATACTTTGCGGAAAAGAGTGACTTTGCCAGCAACGTGGCTACAATCTTTGCAAACTATACAACTTGGCAGTACAATTTGTTGTTTGCTTTCCTTATTATCGTTTTTACATTTTTCTACACTGCTATCTCGGTTAACCCGCAGCAAATTGCAGATGATATGAAAAGAGGAGGCGGTTTTATTCCAGGTGTTAAGCCAGGACAGCAAACTTCTGAGTACATCAGTTCGGTGTTAGACCGCATCACTTTCCCAGGCGCATTGATGCTTGCGTTAGTTGCAACTTTGCCTGCTTTTGCAAGTTTGGCAGGAGTATCTACTGACTTTGCTCACTTCTTCGGAGGAACATCGTTGCTGATTATGGTGGGTGTAGTTCTGGATACGTTGCAGCAGGTTGAAAGTTATCTTCTAATGCGCAGATATGAAGGTCTTATGAAATCAGGACGTGTAAAAGGTAGGACTGAGAGTGTTGCTATCTGATTTGTAAATGATCTATCTGAAAACAGAGGAGGAAATAAACCTCATCAAACAAAGCGCACAAGTACTGGGTAAGGCACATGCCGAGGTAGCACAATGGGTTAAACCAGGTATTACAACTAAGAAACTTGACGTTATTGCAGAGGATTATATAAGAAGCTACGGAGGAATACCTTCCTTCAAAGGTTTTAATAATTTCCCTGCTTCTCTTTGTATGTCTGTTAATGAAGTCGTTGTTCACGGAATTCCTGGTAACTACGAGCTAAAAGACGGCGACATTGTTTCGATTGATTGCGGTGTTAAACTAAACGGATTCCACAGCGACAGTGCTTACACATATCCTGTTGGAGAAGTATCAAAAGAGGTAATGGATTTGTTGAGTGCTACTAAAATGTCTCTTTATAAAGGTATTGAACAAGCGGTTGACGGATTAAGAATCGGAGATATAGGTTTTGCAGTGCAGCATTATTGTGAAGAGAGAGGTTATACAGTGGTTCGTGAACTTGTTGGACATGGTGTTGGAAGAGAACTTCACGAAAGTCCGGAAGTACCGAATTACGGAAAAAGAGGAAAAGGATTGCGGTTGAAAGAAGGAATGGTTCTTGCTATCGAACCGATGATTAATTTAGGCACTAAATCAGTCATGCAGGAAAAAGATGGTTGGACAATCCGGACAACGGATCGTAAGTACTCAGCTCATTTCGAACATACAGTTGTTGTGCGTAAAGGAAAGGCCGAAATTCTTACCACTTTTGATTATATAGAACAAGTCACGGCGAATACCAGCCTAATGGTTGCAGTTAAGTAATAAAAGCTACGAATGGCAAAACAAGCATCAATTGAACAAGACGGAGTAATTTTAGAAGCGCTCTCCAATGCAATGTTTCGTGTAGTATTGGAAAATAAGCACGAGGTTATCGCACACATTTCAGGTAAAATGAGGATGCACTATATTAAAATTTTACCTGGTGACCGTGTAAAGCTGGAAATGTCTCCATACGACTTATCGAAAGCAAGAATTGTATACCGATACAAATAAGCTAAGAGTTTGAATAGATTGGTTTAGGAAATAACTAATAAGTAAGATGAAAGTTAAAGCTTCAGTTAAAAAACGCAGTGTAGACTGCAAAGTCATACGCCGGAAGGGTAAGGTCTACGTAATAAATAAGAAGAACCCACGGTATAAACAAAGACAAGGTTAATAAATTATGGCACGTATTTCAGGAGTTGATATCCCCGACCGTAAAAGAGGCGAGATTGCCTTAACTTACATTTTTGGAATTGGTCGCAGTACTGCGAAGAAAATTCTGGACAAAGCAGGTGTGGATCTGGATAAAAAGGTACTTGACTGGACAGATGAAGAGTCAGGGGCTATTCGTTCTGTTATTTCAGGCGAATATAAAGTTGAGGGAGCACTAAAGTCGGAGGTTCAATTGAGTATCAAACGCTTAATGGATATTGCTTGTTACCGTGGCCTTCGTCATCGTAAAGGATTGCCATTGCGCGGACAGAGAACCAAGAATAACTCTCGTACTCGTAAGGGTAAACGCAAGACAATCGCGAACAAGAAAAAGGCTACTAAATAAACAATGAGTGTGGTGTAACAGCCACATCTTATTCCATAAGCAATGGCACAAAATAAAAGAAAAGACAAGGCAAAAAAGAGAGTAGTTGTTGTTGAGTCGGTGGGTCAAGTACACATCAGAGCTTCTTTCAACAACATTATCATCTCTATCACTAACAGTAATGGTCAGGTGATCTCATGGGCTTCGGCTGGTAAAATGGGATTCCGTGGTTCTAAGAAGAACACTCCTTACGCAGCTCAGACTGCGGCACAAAATTGTGCTCAGGTTGCGTTTGACCTTGGAATGCGTAAAGCTGAAATTTTTGTTAAAGGACCTGGTTCAGGTCGTGAGTCGGCAATTCGTACGATTCAAAATGCTGGAATTGAAGTAACCACGATTCGTGATATTACTCCACTTCCACACAACGGATGTCGTCCTCCGAAAAGAAGAAGAGTTTAGTTTATTTTTTATATCAATGATTCCTTCATTCGTAATTTGGACACTGGGGTTACAGAATGGTTATCATTAACTTTACAAACAATTAGTATCAAATGGCTCGTTACACAGGTCCCAAATCCAAGATTGCAAGACGCTACGGAGAACCAATTTTAGGCCCTAGCAAAGCGCTTGCAAAGAAAAATTACCCTCCCGGAGTACACGGAAAGGGTCGTCGTTCCAAAAAATCGGAATACGCTTTACAGTTGATGGAAAAGCAAAAGGTTAAGTTCATCTATGGTATTCTAGAAAGACAGTTTCGTAATCTATTCGAAAAAGCGTCTGTAAAAGAAGGTCTTACTGGTGAAAACTTACTTCGTTTCTGCGAAGCTCGTCTTGACAACACAGTTTACCGTTTAGGTATTGCTCCTACAAGACGTGCAGCGCGTCAGTTGGTTTCTCACAAACATATACTTGTTGATGGAGAACTGGTTAATATTCCTTCCTATTCTTTACGTCCTGGACAAGTTGTTACAGTTCGTGAAAAATCTAAATCTCTTGAAGCTGTTACGGATAGCTTAGCTGGCCACAGTGCAAAAGGATTTAACTGGTTAGAGTGGAATGGACAAGAGCTTTCAGGTAAGTTTGTAACTTTCCCTGACCGCGAGCAGATTCCAGAAAATATCAACGAGCAGCTTATCGTTGAGTTGTACTCGAAATAATAAATAATCTTCAAAATTTTATGAGCACGCTTCATTTTTGGAGCGTGCTTGTAGCCGAAAAACGGCAATATTTGCGATCGCAAAGGTAACGGTAGCGTGATCAACTATCATTTACTACTATAAAAGGAGCAAGGACTATGTCAATATTAGCTTTCCAAATGCCTGATAAGGTCGTCATGGAAAAAGCAGACGACTTTCACGGGTTGTTTGAGTTTAAGCCTTTAGAGAAAGGGTATGGCGTAACAATCGGTAATGCGTTACGCAGGATTCTACTTTCATCTTTGGAAGGCTATGCCATCACGAGCGTGAAGTTCCCTGGGGTTCTTCATGAGTTTTCGTCCATTGAAGGTATTGTTGAGGATGTAACAGAAATCATCCTGAACCTTAAAATGGTTCGATTTAAAAAAGTATCGGATTTAAACGAAAGCAGAATTGTTGTTAACCTTAAAAATGTATCGGTAATTACAGCCGGTGACATCAGCAAGTTTACAAGCGCTTTCGAAGTGTTAAATCCTGATCAAGTAATTTGTCATATTGACGACAACAAGGAGTTCGAAATGGAGCTTTTGTTGGATAAAGGAAGAGGATACGTTCCTGCGGATGAGCCAAGAGCAAATGAATTGCCTTTCGGATACATCGCAATGGATTCTATCTATACGCCAATTAAAAATGTGAAATACAGCGTTGAAAATACGCGTGTTGAACAACGTACCGATTACGAACGCCTTTTAATAGATATTCAGACTGACGGATCAATCCACCCGGAAGATGCTTTGAAAGGAGCTGCGAATATTTTGATTCAACACTTTATGCTATTCTCTGATCAGACTATGACGTTTGAGAAACAGAAAGCTGAGGAAGATAATCAGGTTGATGAGGAAATGTTGCGTATGAGGAAATTGCTTAAAACTTCATTGTCGGAGTTGGATCTTTCAGTTCGTGCTTACAACTGTTTGAAATCAGCTGACGTGAAATCATTAGGCGATTTAGTAAGACTTGAAATTTCGGACATGATGAAGTTCCGTAACTTCGGTAAAAAATCTCTGACTGAGTTGGAGCAACTTGTTGCTGACAAACAACTCGTATTTGGAATGGATGTTGCCAAATATCGTTTGGACGAAGAATAAAATAAATTCCATAATAAGTCTGTATTCTGTAGCGCGTAGCAATGCGCAGCTCGAAGCAACTAAACAAAAACAAAATGAGACACGGAAGAAAAGTAAATCACCTGGGAAGAACACATTCACACAGAAAAGCAATGCTTTCGAATATGGCTTCCTCGTTGATTCTTCACAAAAGAATTGAAACAACGCTTGCAAAAGCGAAAGAACTTAAGAAGTTCGTTGAGCCTTTGTTGACTCGTGCGAAAGAAGATACTACACACAATCGTCGTATTGCTTTTGGTTACCTGAACGATAAAGAATCAGTTAAAGAACTTTTTGGAACTGTTTCTGATAAAATTGCAAATCGTCCAGGAGGTTACACACGTATCATCAAATTGGGAAACCGTTTGGGTGATGCTGCCGAGGTAGCTTTGATGGAACTTGTAGATTTCAACGACGCATTACTTCTTGCTAACGCAGACAAACCTGTGAAAACGCGTCGTAGCCGTCGTGGTGGTAAAAAAGAAGGTGGCGACACAGCAGCAGTAGAAGCAGCACCAGCGGCTCCTAAGGCTGATTTCACAATCGTACCGGAAGATGAAACACCCGCTGCTCCTAAGGCAGAGTCTGATGAATCTCAAGAAGATGCTAAAAGTGAATAATATAGTGCAAAGCATCTGATTAAATATTATAAAAAAGGGGTTAAACGTTTTCGTTTAACCCCTTTTTTTGAGCAAAATTGTATAGTTTTGCAGCGCCAAATCGCAAACAGATTAGTGTACTTATTCTCACATGTTAAAATTGAACTGGTTTAACAGTGAGAATGTTATCAATAGCAAATCGATTTAACCATATATGAATCAAAAAAAAGAGGCTTTATTACTGCTGGAAGACGGAACAGCATATAGAGGGTTAGCTTTAGGGATAGACGGCACAACCGGTGGCGAGATCTGTTTTAATACCGGCATGACGGGGTATCAGGAAATTTATACTGACCCTTCCTATTTTGGACAAATCATAGTGAACACGAATTCACACATTGGGAATTACGGGGTTCAACTAGAGGACGAAGAAGAATCAAGTTCTGTAAAAATTAAAGGGATGGTGTGTAACACTTTCTCGACTATTTATTCACGCGACACAGCTGATTTCTCTTTGCAAGAGTATTTTGAAAGAGCAAAGATTGTGGGTGTTAGTAATGTAGATACAAGGCATATCGTTCGCCATGTTCGTGAAAAAGGAGTAATGAATGCGATTATCTCATCCCAGATTCTTGATGAAAAGGAATTGATGGATGAATTGCATAAGGTTCCTTCCATGGATGGATTGGAGCTGTCTTCGCATGTGACTACTGAAAATCCATATTTTATGGGTGCAGAAACCGGAAGCAAGTGGAGAATTGCGGTGATGGATTATGGTATCAAGAAAAGCATTTTAAATAACCTTACACAACGTGGATGTTATTGTAAAGTGTTCCCTGCAAAAACTTCTTTCAAGGAGGTGATGGACTGGAATCCGGATGGATTTTTTATCTCTAACGGTCCTGGTGATCCTTCCGCAATGCCGTATGCTGTGGAAACGGTAAGTCAAATGATTAAAACAGGAAAGCCGTTGTTCGGAATTTGTCTGGGTCACCAGCTTCTTGCGCTTTCCAGTGGAATCAATACATATAAAATGCACCATGGACATCGTGGTTTAAATCACCCGGTTAAGAACCTCATTAGCGGACTTTGCGAAATCACGTCACAAAATCATGGTTTTGCCGTGAACCCGGATGAAATTGAGAATCACCCGGACGTGGAGATTACGCATGTTAACCTGAATGATAAAACGATTGAAGGAATTCGTCGTAAGGATTATCCAGCTTTCTCGGTACAATATCACCCGGAGGCGTCGCCAGGACCGCATGACTCGCGTTACCTGTTCGATGAGTTTACGAAGCTGTTGTCGGCAGTTTAAAAATCAATATTGTTGCAACAGAAAATCCCGCCGAATTTCGGTGGGATTTTTTGTTAAGGAGCTGTTCTGTCGTCAACTCTGCCTTTTTTAAAAACAATATAAGAATCAAAAGGGTTTATTTTTATCTGGCTTTCTAGTTGTTCTTTTAACGCCAGGGGTTCTATAATCTGGATTCGTAGCTTCTCCCTGTGTCATACAGGATATCACTGTTCTGGTTTTCTTTCTCGCCGGTTAATGAGGGCTGGCTGGTTCGAATAAGCTTTTTTGAAAAGTATTTATGAATTACTAAGTCTGGGCAAGTGCTGCGGAGGAGGTTATCAATATCCCCGGAAATGATAGAAGAATACTTTTCAGGATCGAAAATTTAATTCTCTGGTAATCTAAATTTATGCTAAAATGGATTCGCGACTCACGTATGACATTTTTTTTGTGTTATTTTGTACTGTTAATATATCCATTTCAAATCAAACCCAAAGCTGCAAATGAGTACGATTCAGTCAGTACATGCAAGACAAATTCTGGATTCAAGAGGAAACCCTACAGTAGAAGTAGATATTCGTACCGAAAATGGTTATTTAGGACGCGCTGCTGTGCCTTCTGGAGCATCAACAGGTAAACACGAAGCAGTAGAACTTCGCGATGACGACAAGAGCGTTTACGTTGGAAAAGGAGTTTTGAAAGCTGTTGAAAATGTTAATGATATCATTTTCCCTGAATTGATCGGCGCTTCTGTTTTCGAACAAAACCTGATTGATAAAATAATGCTTGAATTGGATGGCACGCCAAACAAAAGCAAACTAGGTGCTAATGCAATCCTTGGCGTTTCTTTGGCTGTTGCTAAGGCTGCTGCTCAGGAAGCTGGCCTTCCTTTGTACCGTTACATCGGTGGTGTTAATGCAAACACACTTCCGGTTCCGATGATGAACATTTTGAATGGTGGTAGCCATGCAGATAACTCTATCGATTTTCAGGAATTTATGATCCTTCCAGCGAAGGCTGATACATTCTCTGAGTCTCTTCGTATGGGTGTTGAAGTGTTCCACACGTTGAAAACAGTACTGAAAAGCAAAGGATATTCTACCAACGTAGGTGACGAAGGTGGTTTTGCTCCAAACATTAAATCCAATGAAGAAGCGATTGAAATCGTTATTCAGGCGATTGAAAAAGCAGGTTACAAACCCGGCGAAGATATTTTCATCGCTATGGATGCTGCTGTTTCTGAATTTTACGAAGATGGTTTCTACCACTTCAAAAAATCGGATGGCCGTAAATTGACATCTCCTGAAATGGCTGACTACTGGACTCAGTGGGTTGCTAAATATCCAATTATCTCGATTGAAGATGGTATGGACGAAGATGACTGGGCAGGTTGGAAAACACTTACTGAATCAGTTGGTTCAAAATGTCAATTGGTTGGTGATGATTTGTTCGTAACAAACGTAACACGTTTGCAACAAGGAATCGAATCACAGATTGCTAACTCAATTTTAGTAAAAGTAAACCAGATCGGTTCTTTGACTGAAACGATTGATACAGTAAATCTTGCTAAGAGAAACAGCTACAAAACAATCATGTCTCACCGTTCTGGTGAAACTGAGGATTCTACAATTGCTGACTTAGCGGTTGCGTTGAACACAGGACAGATCAAAACTGGTTCTGCTTCACGTTCTGACCGTATGGCGAAATACAACCAGCTTCTTCGTATTGAAGAGGAATTGGGAGAAAGCGCTTACTTCCCAGGATTGAAATTCTAATTTTAGTATAATTAAACCGGAGCTTAGGCTCCGGTTTTTCTGTTTTTTCCTGCATGACTGATTTAAAGAACAAATCTTACTGGCTTCTGCAATCCATGCGTAAATTCTATACTGCAACTTTTGTAGTATGGCTGGTCTGGATTTTATTTCTGGATAACAATAACCTCAAAGTAGTTATATCCAACCGGATTAAAATGAAAGAGCTTGAAAAGGAAAAAGGTATCCTGGAAGAGAAAATAAAACAGGTAAAGCGAGAACGCAACGAAGTTTTTGGTAACCCCAAAATGCTCGAAAAATGGGCTCGTGAAAAATATCTGATGCGTAAACCGAATGAGGATGTTTATGTTATCAGGGATGAAAACAATCAACCAATAGAAGGCCGGAAAGAGGAATAGGAAGGAAATTCTGCAATTGGATGAGTTCTTTGCAACAGCAAACAGGCTCACCGGTATTCCCGTTCATGCTTAAACTGTTTACTTACCACTCCGCTTTGATTAACGTACTCTTTATTTGTTTAGGAAATATTTGCCGTTCGCCTGTTGCGGAAGGCGTTTTTAAGGATCTTGTCAAACAAAAAGGATTAGATCATATTATCTCCTGTGATTCTGCGGGTACAGGGGCTTATCACATCGGAAGTCTTGCTGATAAAAGAATGCGGAATGTTGCTTCAAAAAATGGAATAACACTGACGCACAAAGCGAGACAGCTTTCCTTCGAGGATTTTATTAATTTCAATTATATCGTGGCCATGGACGAATCGAATTTCGAAAATATTCGGAAGGAGAGCTTTCGTGCCCATGGATTTTATTTGCCGGAAGATCAGTTATATTTATACAGAATGTTTGACCCGGAACGGGGAGAGGCGGTAATTGTGCCTGATCCTTATTACGAAGAACTTTCCGCTTTTGACGACGTATATAAAATAGTTGAGAGAAGCGGGACAGCTTTTTTGAATTTTTTAATTGAAAAACACAATCTGCCAGCTGTGTAAACTCATAGTGCCGCTGAGGATTTAGAATATATAAGTAGAATTTTAAACAAGTAATACATTGGGAAAGAAAGTAATTCTTATCATCATGGACGGCTGGGGAATTGCCAAAGCCGGGGAAGAAAATCGTTCAGCGATCCTGGCTGCGAAAACTCCATTTTACGACAGCATTTTAGAAAAATATCCACATAGTAAACTGGAAGCGAGCGGACTTGCCGTTGGTTTGCCGGATGGACAAATGGGTAATTCAGAAGTTGGGCATACCAACCTGGGCGCTGGTCGTGTGGTTTATCAGGATCTGGTAAAAATAAATCTTGCGGTTTCTTCCGGAACATTGGCCAACGAGCCTGTTTTGGCAGACGCGCTTACATTTGCTAAGGAAAACAACAAAAAAGTGCATTTCATCGGTCTTGTATCGGATGGTGGCGTGCACTCTCATATCGATCACGTAAAAGGGTTGTGTAAAATTGCGGCGGACAAAGGTTTGAGCAATGTTTTTGTACATGCTTTCACGGACGGCCGTGATACAGATCCAAAAAGCGGGCTGGGCTTCCTGACCGAACTTCAGGAAACAATGGCAGCTACAACCGGACAAATTGCAAGTGTGACAGGGCGTTATTATGCAATGGATCGTGATAAACGCTGGGAACGCGTAAAATTGGCTTATGATGCCATGGTTCTTGGCGATGGCAAGCATGTTAGCGCAGGCGGCGTTTTAGCTGCTGTGGAAGAATCTTACGAAGCTGGCGTTACAGATGAGTTTATTTTGCCCATAATTGCTGTTAATCCGGATGGTTCTCCGGTTGCTGTAATAGAAGAGGGTGACGTGGTAGTTTGTTTCAATTTCCGCACAGACCGCGGACGGGAAATTACAGAAGCGCTGACGCAGCAGGATTTCCACGAGCAGAATATGCATAAGCTGAATCTCCGCTATATCACAATGACAAATTATGATGATACTTTCACGGGTGTTTCTGTCATTTTTGATAAGGATAATTTGAACAATACGCTAGGAGAAGTACTGGAAGCGGCGGGCAAAAAACAAATCAGAATTGCTGAAACGGAGAAATATCCGCACGTAACATTTTTCTTCTCGGGAGGCCGCGAAAAACCTTTTGAAGGCGAAAGCCGTTTGCTGAGCCCGTCTCCAAAAGTGGCGACTTATGATCTTCAGCCAGAAATGTCTGCTTTTGGATTACGCGATCTGATTGTTCCTGAATTGATTAAGGAAGAAGTGGATTTCGTTTGTCTGAACTTTGCCAATGCGGATATGGTTGGACATACAGGCGTTTTCGAAGCAGCAGTAAAAGCTTGTGAAACAGTTGATCAATGTGTTCAGGCTGTTGTAACGACTGGATTACAGCATGGCTATTCTTCCATCATTATTGCGGATCATGGTAATTCGGATTACATGGCAAATGATGACGGCTCGCCGAATACTGCCCATTCATTAAATCTGGTTCCATGTATTTTCGTCGATAACGATTACCAAAAGCCGATTAAAAACGGTAAACTGGCTGATATGGCGCCAACAATCCTGGACTTGATGGGAATTCAGAAACCAGCAGAAATGACCGGGGAAAGTATTCTGTAAACTATACAGGCTTAAAAGTTGTTATTTTTGTCAGAGAGTCTGGATTCAGGCTCTCTGATTTTTTGTCCCATGAATTCCATTGGATTTTCACCATTGACTTTGCTATTAAACACCCACATGAATAACGGAATACAAAATTCTTCTCTGAAATTTTCTTGTAACTACTTGTTTCAATATCTTACGTTACTGCTGTTTCTAGGTTTCACAGGATGCGAAACACCGGCAGAAAAATCTTCCGAAAAGAAAGTCTATTATGACCTGAATGGTTTGATTGAAAAACAGATCACTTTTTTACAAAAGAAAACACCGGTGGTTCGAAAAGAAATGCGCGTGTCGGGAAAAAGCGAATCACGGTCAACAAAAGAAGTGGATTGGAAAAAAGAACTGGAATTGTTTATTCAGGCTGATATTAATAAACCAGCATACAGCAAAAGTTATTTAATCGAAAAACCGGATTCACTCACATTAATATATCAATTAAAAAGCAGCGAAAATTTACCCGTGAAGTATTTGAAGGTTCAGTTGAATAAATTAACCGGTAATCCTGATTTAATTCAGGCGAAGCTTCGTTCTGAAAACAAACTGTACCAGTCTGAAAAAAATATTGAATTGCATGGTAAAGATCACGACAGTCAGTGGGTTATTACGGATTATTCAATAAGAGGCTATCAGAAACTGGCAACAATGGAAAGAAAGGATTTTGCCATTACAGCCAAGGTTCAAAATTAATTTTAGATCGGCCGGATTGTCCTATTTTACCCTAATTTGTGGATGGGCACCACAGCTTTTTTAGTGTTTATTTAGTGACTTGTAAACCGTCTGAAATTTGAAAATTTAAGAGGTGAAATAGATAAATATGCCTAAAAGCGCCAGTTTGGCGCTTTTTTTTATTTTGTAGAACTAGGTTTCTAACGGTTGTAAGATTTTTAAGGGATATAAAAATGTTGGGGAATGATATTGGTTATAAACGTTTCAGAGTCTAAAATGAAATCTAAATAAATCTAACATTACACAATTTAAATAAACCTATTCTCAATGCAACCAGAACAGAAAAACAAGCAGACAATAGCGTGGGCAATGGTAGTTGTCCTTGGGCTAGCAACAGCCATGTTTGGCTATCTATTCACAACCCAGAAAAGTGAATTGACACAGCAAGAATCAATGGTAGTGGAAAAAGCCAGAGAATTGGCATTGACTAAAACAAAACTTGATTCGATTTCAACAGTACTTGATGCGAAAATCGCTGAAATTGAGAAATTAGGCGGAGATGTTACGGAGCTTACGAAAGTTAAAGAACAACTTGAAAAAGATAAAATTGCTTTCCGTAGAAGTAACAAGGTCGAAACCAGCAAATATCTGACCAAGATTAAGGAATATGAAAAGTTCCTTGTAGAAAAGGATGAAGTTATTGCTCAGTTGAGATTGGAAAATGAGCATTTGGTTGCTTCTAATGATTCACTTAACACACATGTTGGAACGTTGACTAATGAGCGTCAGAGACTTGTACAACGCCAGGCAGAACTTACTGATTCGGTTATAACTTTTACTGCTGCTAACAAAGAATTGTCTGCAAAGGTAAGTCAGGCTGCTGCTCTTAAAGCTCAGAATCTTAAAGTTCTGACTGTTAATTCAAGAGGTAAAACAAAAGATAAAGACGAGTATAAGGCAAAACGTGTTGACAAATTAAAATTAGTTTTCAACTTGCCGGAAAATGCTTTAACAGCACAAGAATCAAAAGATATTTATCTACGTGTTCTTGATCCGCAAGGTGCTGTTGTAGCAAATGATGCAACAGGTTCAGGAGAGTTCGAAGTAGATGGTGCGCCTTCAAAATTCACAGCACGTGAATCTGTAGCTTACCAGAACAACAATCAGAAAGTGGAAATGCTTTATGATAACGCAACGCTTCGTCCTGGAAAATATAACGTTGAACTTTATTCAGAAGGTTATAAAATCGGTGGAACAAACTTCACGATTAAGTAATAACTCTGACAGTGTTTAGCTTAAAAGAAAAGGAGTCGGACAATCGTCTGACTCCTTTTCTTTTAAGCTTTCCTGATTAATTATTTTTCATTTTGATCCTTAATGATCTGTATGAAGCGCTGTAATTCTTCGGTACGTTCTGCACTCACTTCCGGATAGTTCATATCCATTTTTTTTAGCTCTTCCACGATAATTTCTCCTACGATTAACCGCGTATTCTTCTTATCGTCTGCCGGAATAACGAACCAGGGAGATTTTTTGGTTGCCGTTTCGTTGATCGCATCCTGATAAGCCTGCTGATATTCGTCCCATTTATCTCTGACTTTTACATCCTGTTCTTCGAATTTCCAGTTTTTATTAGGATCCTCAATTCTTTCGATCAACCTTTCAGCCTGTTCTTTTTTCGAAACATTCAGGAAGAATTTGATAACTCTGATTCCGTTGCGGTAAAGATATTTTTCAAGGTTCTTGATGTCAGAATAACGCTGATCCCAGACTTTATCAAGATCTTCGGTCAGTTCTGCCGGAAGCCGCTGCGAATTGGTCAGAATCTCAGGATCAACTTTTACGACCAGTACTTCTTCATAATAACTGCGGTTGAATATAGTAATCGTTCCACGCTGAGGCAGCACAGTATTGGTTCTCCAAAGAAAATCGTGGCCAAGTTCAGTATCTGTTGGTCGTTTAAACGAATGAATTTTAACGCCTACGGGATTTACACCCGAAAGGACGTGTTTGATCGTTCCATCCTTACCCGCGGCATCCATAGCCTGGAAAATGATCAGGAGTCCGTAGCGGTTATGCGCATACATTTTACTTTGCAGTTCGTCCAGTTGTTTGACAAAGTCTGCAAGCATGGATTCGTATTCTGCTTTATCATTATAAATATCTTTGAAGCTTGTAGTCGACTTCTTGATATCAAATTTTTCAGTGCCATCTACGCGGAACGCACCGGATTTGAAATTGGACATATCCCTGGATTTAGTTAATTGTATGAATTAGCAATAAGAATCTCAATTTACGATTTTTACAATCCCGGTCAAGGATCCTTAGAGGCTCGTGAGGTATTGTTTCAGTTTTTCAAAAGCCCTTCCTCTGTGACTTAATTCACTTTTTTCCTGCATGGTCATTTCTGCAAATGTGCGCGTGTGTCCTTCCGGAATAAAAACCGGATTATAACCAAAGCCGTGGCTGCCCTTTTTTTCCATCGAGATGGAGCCTTCAATAACACCTTCAAATTGTCGGTAATCACCACCAAGAACCAGCGTAATCACACAAATAAATCTTGCTTTAAGATTCGAATGTCCGCGCAGATTTTGTAACAGCAGATCCATATTGGCGTCCGCATCTCTTTGTGGTCCGCCATAATAAGCAGAATGGACGCCGGGTTCACCATTCAGCGCGTCCACTTCCAGGCCTGAATCGTCTGCAAAGCAATCGATACCATAGTTTTTCCAGACGTATTCAGCCTTCTCAAAAGAGTTTTCAGGAATTGTATCGTGTGGTTCCGGGATTTCTTCTTCACAGCCGATTTCCCGCAGCGTGGTCAGCGTAAAGGAATCGCCCAATAAGTCTTGTATTTCTTCGAGCTTATGGGCGTTGTTGGTAGCAAAACAAAGTTTCATTTGACTTGAAATTTAAAATACAGTTTAACAAAAAACGGCCACATCAGAAGAAGCAGCCGTTTTTTGTTTCAATTTCTATTTATTGTTATTTGGCTGGTGCCGGAGCTGGCGCAGCAGCAGGTTTAGCACCTTTCGTAAAATCAACCAATTCTACGTCAAACAGCAGTACAGAGTTTCCTGGAATTGCACCTGGCGATCCGTCAACACCGTAAGCCAATCCTGATGGAATGATCAAAGTACGTTTTCCACCTTTTTTCATTAACATGATACCTTCTTCCCAACCTGGGATAACCATACCCACACCCACCTGAAAATCGATCGGTTTGCCGGCATTTTTAGAACTGTCAAATACTTTTCCGTCCAAAAGCTTACCTGTGTAATGGACTTTCACGTTGTCGCCCTGAGATGGATTTTCACCAGTACCAGCAACTTCGTCGATATAGTAAAGGCCCGAAGCAGTTTTCTGTGCTTTTTCTTTCAGGTTGTTTTTAGCAAGATAATCCTGAATTACTTTTTCGTCAACCACTTTTTGTTTTACACCCGCTTCAGACTGTTGTTTCTGGAATTCTTCAGATGTAAGAACGCTCAAAACTTTAACTGTAAAAGTAATTTCTGAACCTTTTTTAATCATTGGAGGCAATGGCTGCATCATTTTTGCAAACAAAGTATCTGCATTAATGAAGAACTTGGCGCTATCACCTGTTGCAAGCATAGCCAAACCTTCTTCAAAACTTCCTTTGAACGGAGGTGCCTGAAGAACCAGTTTAACCGGATTTTTTTCCTTGTAAGTATCACGTAAAGTTGAATCAGCTCCGTTTTTCAGAACAAGGTGGAACGACATGATATCACCAAGTTTCGCTTTGCGGGACTCATCATTGTGTTCAAAAAGCTGGTATTTCAAACCGCTTTCCGTAACCTTTGTCTTATACTTATCGCAGGCTGTTGCGAGGATAGTTATGCCTAGTACACAACCGATTGTTTTAAGATTCATTGGATTGTATTAATTAAAAAATATTTATGTGAATGTTATAATTTGGACTAATCAACTTGTAAAAGTTCTTCCTTATATTTTGGAAGAATAGATAAAAAAAGCGCAACAGTATCATCAATAGATAATTCCGTTCTGCCTCCGGACGCATTTTTATGCCCGCCTCCGTTGAAATAACTGCTTGAAACATCCCGTACAGAAAAATCACCAACGGAACGGAATGATATTTTTATTTCTCCTTTTCTTTCGATAAACAGAGCAGACATCACTACGTTTTCAACCTGAAGTCCGTAATTGACAATTCCTTCCGTTTCACCTGCACTTGAATTAAATCGTGTCAGTTCTGCTTCGGTCAATACCATATAGGCCGTACGATATTCAGGTAACACAATTAGTTTCTGGGATAATACATATCCCAAAAATTGCAGACGGGAAAGCGGCGAGTTATCGTAAATCAGCCGGTGTACCCTACTGGAATCAAATCCGGTTAACATCAGATCCGCAACGGCAAGGTGAACAGCCGGCGTTACATTTCCATGCCTGAAAGAACCCGTATCGGTCATGATTCCCGCATAAAGGCATTCTGCCATCGGAATATCAAAAATATTCGTGGTAGGCACATCGCCTTCAATTTCCTTAATTAACGCATAAACAAGCTGAGCTGTTGCTGCGGCACCGGTATCCCATATCATCCATTTGGCAAAATGTTCGGGCTCCAGATGATGGTCAATTAATAATTTCGGAGCTTTTGCGTCATTAACTACTTTTCCAAGATCTTTAAGACGGGACAAAGCAGAGAAATCCAGACAGCATATTAAGGTTGCCTCTTCAATTTTTCTTTTCACTTTTCCCATCTCGCCTGCCTTTTCATACACCATCACCTGGCTCATTCCCGGAAGCCAGCGAAGGTTCGCTGCATAATCCGTCGGACTGACCACGGTAACCGTATGACCTTTCCGGGATAAATAACTTGCCCATCCCAGCGAAGAGCCCAGCGCGTCGGCGTCAGGATCCCTATGCATCGTGATGATGATTTTTTGAGGAGTAGAGAGAAAAGTGACTAACTCTTCAACGGTTTGATTCACAGTTATTTAATTCAAAAAGAAAACTTGGACCTGGCATTTTGATGACAAAATTAACAAAACTGTTGGGATTTGTTTAATGTTGAGTACTAAAGGCTTATTTGGTGGCGAATGTTTTTTCTCTCAAATCATGTTCCTGGAAGAATTGCTGGCTATATAAAATGAAAATTGTAGTTTTACAGCCTAATAAATTATAGCAAACTGTATGTCAACCAATAAGACCTTCACGATGATCAAGCCTGATGCCGTATTAGACGGAAATTCAGGCTCTATTATTAAAATGATTGAGGCAGCCGGATTCCGTATTGTGGCCCTTAAGAAAACACAATTAACGCCTGAACGCGCAGGTGAGTTTTACGCAGTCCACAAAGACAGACCTTTCTATAATGATCTGTGCGCCTACATGTCGTCTGGTCCGATCGTGCCCATAATTCTTGAAAAGGAAAATGCAGTAGCTGATTTCCGTACCTTGATCGGTGCTACGAATCCGGCAAATGCAGACGAAGGAACCATTCGTAAATTGTTTGCAAAATCAATTGAGGCAAACGCTATTCACGGTTCTGATTCGGATGAAAATGCGCAGATTGAAGGGAATTTCTTCTTTTCTCACACAGAGCAATTTTAAAAACAGAAGTTGCTTCAACGAAAAAATGCCCTTATGTCAGCGACGTAAGGGCATTTTTTCGTTGAAGCAATATTTATTTTATCATAACAAGCGGTCTGTTAACAACCTGGATTCTGCCATTGGCCGCATTCACATCTCTTGTGATAATGTTGGCTACTTTGTTAATAACTAATGTAGAGTCAGACGTTTTACTTTTTTCTACAAGCACAATATTGTCTGCGAAAACTGTATTGAAATTCCCTGGCTTGTCTTTAAGATTCTGATAACTCAGATTGGTTTTGATAATATGCTTTAGCACGAAAGCCCTTGCCGAGTCAGGTAGCATCGCGTTAACCGTAGCGCTGGTTATATTCGATAACTTGAACGCCGCATCATTTGGAGCAAAAACCGTAATGTTTTCAGATCTTAGGTCATCCCCCAAACTATTGGCAACGACGATTTCTTTAAGAATTGAAAACTCGCTGTTCTGCATGATAATGTCTGTAATTGTCTTTGGCTTTACAATATCGTCTTCATCTTCTTTACAGGATATTATTATACTGCTAAATAATATGACAGTTAAAAAAACTGCCGCATAACGCCCTATAAAAGTGATTTTTTTCATAGCTTCGAATCGGTTTAATTTTTGTAAAACTAATTGAAAATGTAGATTGGTAAATTTTTAAGCCTAATTTTTTTAATCCTAAACCCAAATGCAAGATGTTAAAATTTAAATTTCTGGCCGCATGCTGTGCCGTAATTTTGTTTACGAGTTCCGCTTTTTTGGTAATCAAAGAGGATGGTACTGTAACTAAAAAGAAGACTGTAAAATTGTTCAACGGTAAAGATTTGACCGGTTGGAAAATTAACGGAACTGAAAAATGGTATGCAGAAAAAGGCGAACTGATCTGTGAAAGCGGCCCTGACAAAGAGTACGGCTATTTAACCACCGACAAGTTTTACAAGGATTTTGATTTGTCCCTGAAATTCAAACAGGAGGCAAACGGAAACAGTGGTGTATTTTTCAGATCAACAGTTGAAGGTACAAAAGTTTCAGGATGGCAGGTAGAGGTAGCACCGCCAAACCATGATACTGGTGGCGTGTATGAATCGTACGGTCGGGAATGGCTGGTGAAAATTCCTGATGAAAAAGAAGGTTTTCTTAAAATGGGTGAGTGGAATACATTAAGAATCCGGGTTGTAGGTCCGAAAGTACAAACCTGGCTGAATGGAAATGCTATGGTCGATTTTGACGATGCCAAGATCGGCGCTGCCAATGGCTCCATTGCTTTACAGATACACTCAGGAGGCGGGATTAAAGTACGCTGGAAAGATTTGATCCTGGAAGAACTGTAATACTTTGATTCCTGATTCATTTTCATAGTTCCGAAGTTCATACCGTTTTAAAGCGCGGTTCGTCGGAATTAGATAACATACTGGCTTCATGGCTAATAGATTTGTGTCAACAATAACACCAATCTGTCAGCCATGAAGCTTTTTTATTTCCTGCTGTTTTTTGCAGCGACCGTCGGTTACGGATAAGCGGTGATCAGCGGAAAGGTAATGGATAAAAAGGCCAAGCGCTTTGGGATACTCAATCTTAAACTCCAAAACATCATAGGTATGAAAAAGATATTCTTAACGTCTGTTTTAACGCTGATTTCCGTCATTAGTGTTTTTGCACAAAACGAAAAATACGTACAAGCGATGACCGCCACTATCGACCTTTTAAGTAAAGTAGATAAAGCCAAAAATGATCCGGTTGAATTGCAGGAAATAGCGAATCGTTTTGAAAGGATTGCTGCTGCGGAGACTAAGGAATGGCTGCCAAGTTATTATGCGGCCTTTTGTTATACGCTGATGGGTTTGTCAGGCACTTCTATTGATGAAAAGGACAAATTTCTTGATAAAGCGGATGCACTGATAAAAGAAGCCGAAATACTTGCCGGAAAACCTTCGGATGAAATTTTGGTGATGAAAGCTTTTGCTGCCCAAATCCGTCTGGCGGCTGATGGCATGAATCGCTGGCAGACCTATGGTGCCAAATTTTCTGAAAATATAGAAGCCGCTAAAACGGTAAATTCCAATAATCCGAGAATTTATTACCTTGAAGGTTCAAGTTTATTTTTTACGCCGGAAGAATATGGGGGAGGTAAAAAAGCAGCCAAACCGTTTTTGGAAAAAGCAGTTGCTGAATTTTCTACCTTCAAACCTGCAAGTTCCATCGCTCCACAGTGGGGCAAAATGGAAGCGGAGTGGATGTTATCACAGGCAAATCAGTAGTAATAAGGAATTTTGGTATCACCAATGGAAGACAAGAAGAAGCCGCTTCGTATGACGGGCACCTCGCTGGAGGGAAGAGATTTTAGTAACATGAACCTGGAAGGCGCTGATTTCAGCTTTTCAAGCCTGGAAGGAATAAATTTCGACGGGTCGAATCTTCGTAACGCAAAAATTCGTTTCGCTTCGCTGGAAAAAGCAACTTTCCGGAATGCAGACCTGACGAATGCTGATATGAGTTTCAGCAGTCTGACGGATACGGATATGACGGGAGCAAAAATAGAAGGGGCCAATTTTAGTTTTTCCTCGCAGGGGAAATCGTTCAACTGGCAGGATTTAAAACTGATCGGACTTATCCAGAGCCAAAGCTGGGTTGGGACTTTGGTCGCTGTTTTTATCGGAGCACTAATGCTGTATGGCACCAGCGCGATTATGTATTTTACGCTGGAAATCGTATACACCTCAAATCCGGCCCGGGTTCAGCTGAATCAGTATCTTATTGCCCAGAATATTATCGGAGGCATTTTTACCGTTTTAATCGCCCAGAATATGGCGGTGTGGCTGGATACAATGATTGATAAGGTTTTTATTCGTCACCTTGTCCTGAGTATTATTATCGTTTTCTTCTTCATGACTTTGTCCATAGGAATGTATTATGGATTTGGACAACGTATTTTCAAAGAAATCCAGTTACAGTATCCCCTTGAAGTTGCGCAGAATAGCGGCTGGTACTGGTACACGCTTGGTCCTGTGGTTATTGCCAACGTATTTTATTATCTGGCCAGACAAGGTAGACAGTTGTCCAGAAAAATCTCGGATCAGGAATATCAGTTACTGAATCTTGAAAAACTAAAAACACGTGCGGAGCTTGACGCCCTTCAGGCTAGGATTAATCCTCATTTTTTATACAATTCCTTAAACAGTATAGCAAGTCTGGTGCATGAGGATCCCGATAAGGCTGAGGAAATGACGCTGTTATTATCCAAATTGTTTCGCTATACAACCGGCAGAAAAACCAGTGATTATTTTGACAGCATCGAAAATGAACTGGAAATGGTGCAGACTTATCTTCAGGTGGAAAAAGTACGGTTTGGAGACCGCCTGCAGTTTGAGGTAGAAGTAATGGATCCGGAGCTTAAAAATCTATTTGTCCCCAAATTTATATTACAGCCCATTGTTGAGAACGCCATAAAACATGGTATCGCCAAATTGGCGGATATGGGTAAAATTGTGGTCAGAATTTATGAGGAAAATGGCTGGCTTCATCTTTGTGTACATGATAACGGGCCTATGTTTTCCGACACGATGGGAGCGGGATATGGGATCAGGAGTATTCAGGAAAAACTGAAATTACTGTACGGCGAAGATGCAAGGCTTGAACTTCATAATGAACCCGGAAAATCGGTAAATATTTCCATTCAAAGGGTTGCAGTTGAAAAGGCGATAAAAGACAACGAATAGTTTTTACTTTTAAAATCGGATTGTAAAATAATTGTTAATTCTCGCGATAATTTTACGGATAAAAATAACTTGAAATGAATTTTCCCTTAAAGACGATATTGATTGACGACGAGGCTTTGGCACTAAGCCGGCTTAGAAGATTACTTGAAAAACATCCGGAAACGTTTATCATTGTGTCCGAAGCTAAAAATGGTGCAGAAGGTTTATTGGAAATTGATAAACATAACCCGGAGATTATATTTCTTGATATAGAAATGCCGCTTTTGAACGGTTTTGAAATGCTGGCCAAGCTGACCAAAATGCCATTGGTTGTTTTCTCAACTGCCTACGATCAATACGCCATCCGTGCTTTTGAAGAGAATTCCGTTGACTATTTACTAAAACCGGTTGAGAATGACCGTTTGCTGAAAACGATCGAAAAAATCAGGAATATTCTTCAGGCAGGTTTTAAAACAGGCGAAAGCCGTAATCCCTATTCCGACAATCTGTTACGCTTATTGGAAGAAATGAAACCGAAGAAGGAAATATTTTCCTTGTCTGTTAAATCCGGCGACCGGATTCTGCTGATACCTTTGACGGAAATAACGCATTTTGAAGCCGAAGAAAAGTATGTTTTTCTCAACACACTTGACGGCCAGAAATATCTTCTCAATTATACACTTACTTCCCTGGAAGAAAAACTTCCGTCCCATTACCTTCGCATCAGCCGCGCTGGCATTGTCAATTCCCATCATATCAAAGAAATTCAAAAACATTTTAATGGCAAATATGTCGTGGTGATGCGCGACAAGAAAGTATCTCAACTGCAAAGCGGGAGCACCTATAGCGAAGTAATACGCCATCTTCTTGATAATTAATCACCTTGCTCAGGGGTATACGATTAAAAATATTGATTTTGAAGACGGCATACTTATTCCTAAATTGCGCCCTTGTTAAAATCTGACGTGTGAGTTATTGTCTTAATGTACTGTTTATCAGTACATTTGTACTGTTATCTCATATTTTTGTTGTTGAAACTTAATATTTTTCGACACAAATCCATCATGATCTGCGTACCGGAATAGGAGCAGATGGTACATATTGGTTGTCGATTTTGAAAAAACATCAAATAGAATTTATAAGATCGGCGTATAATGGTTCGTTTGTTTTTGTTAAAAAAGGTTAAAAGAGTTCAGATATAATGAAGGAACTCATTGATTCGGGCAATCTGCCAAAGCACATAGCCGTTATCATGGATGGTAACGGACGTTGGGCACAGAACCAGGGAGCGGCACGTGTATTCGGCCATCGTAATGCAATAAAGGCAGTGAGAGAGGTGACCGAAGGCTGTGCAGAACTCGGAGTTTCCTATCTGACACTTTATGCATTTTCAACAGAAAACTGGGCTCGTCCCCAGTTTGAAGTTCGCGCTTTAATGGAGTTGCTCGTACAGTCTATTCGTAACGAGCTTCCAACGATGCAGAAGAATAATGTAAGGCTGGATACGATCGGGGATATGGAAAGTTTGCCGCTTAGTTGTCGTAAGCAACTTTCGGAGGCTATCGAGGAAACCCGTCATAACACCGGTTTGAACCTTATTCTTGCCTTAGGGTATAGCGGTAAGTGGGATATTGTACAGGCTACTAAAAGGCTGGCCGTAGCGGTCAGGGAGGGCAATATCAATCCGGAAGAAATCAACGAGACTTTGTTGAATAAATATCTTTCCACCGAAGACAGGCCCGAAGTGGATCTGATGTTGCGTACCGGCGGTGATCACCGGATAAGTAATTTCCTGTTGTGGCAGCTCGCGTATGCGGAGTTGTATTTTTATAAAGATCTTTTTTGGCCCGATTTCCGCAAGGAGCATCTTTATCAGGCAATTTTGGCTTACCAGAAAACGGAACGACGTTTTGGTAAAACCGGTGAACAAGTAAAAGCGAATGGAGCTAAGTAGAATTATATGAACCTGGTGAGAAACTTTATTAAAACATTCGTACAGAGTAATTGGGCATTAACAGGAGTATTGTTATGCTGGTGTTTTTCGGCTGAGGCGCAAAAAATAGGATTAGGAAGTAACGCAAAACCTACTCCGTCGTCGGCCAACATGGGGATCGATCCTGCCAATCCAAAAGAATATACTATTGCCGAAGTTACCGTTTCAGGAACACAGTTCCTCGATCCAAACTCTATGGTTTCTATTTCAGGATTGAAACCAGGTGATAAAATTCGTGTTCCTGGTCCGGCTATTCCATCTTCGATTAAAAGAATGATGGATTTTGGTACTTTGGACGACGTGGAAATTGCTGCAACCAAAGTGGAAGGCGAAAAAATATGGCTTAATATCCACATTAAAGAACGTCCGAGGCTTTATAAAGTTTCCTTCTCCGGTGTTCGTAAAGGGGAAAGAGAAACACTGAATGATAAAGTAAAACTTATAAAAGGACGTGTAATTACGCCAACCGTAATTAAAAACACACAGCTGGTTATCAAAAAGTATTATCTGGACAAGGGTTTTTATAATACCAAAGTAAAAGTTTTGCAAATCCCTGACTCAACACGCGGACAGGCAACGCTTAATTTTACGATTACAAAAGGCAGCAAGGTTAAAATTAAAGAGATTAAAATTGAAGGAAATACGGACATCAGCACAGCTACACTGAAACGTAAAATGAAAGGTACCAAGCAAAAACGCATTGGCCGTTTATTTAACCCTTCAAAATATATACCTAAAAAATATGATGAGGATAAAGAAAAACTCATCGCTTATTACCGTAAAAGCGGATACCGTGATGCTACAATCGAATTCGATACGATTAAAAGTAACGGTGAGACGATCAGCATTGACATGAAAATTGATGAAGGTAAAAAGTATTTTTACCGCAACATCACCTGGACTGGAAACTACCTTTACCCATCAAAAGCATTAGGCGAAAAGTTGGGTATCAATAAGGGAGATGTTTACAATCCGGAAGAACTTGATAAGAAAATCAACGGAATTCCTGGAAACGATATCAGCTCCATTTACATGGATGACGGTTATTTGTATTTCCGTATTGAACCTACTGAAAAAGCAGTGGAAGGTGATTCGATCGACGTTGAACTTCGTATGTTTGAAGGTAAGCAGGCTACGATCAACCGTATTATTCTGAATGGTAATACCAAGACAAGTGACCGTGTGGTATTGCGTGAACTTTTTACATTGCCAGGTCAGAAATTCAGTAAAACTGAAATTATCAACACACAGCGTCAATTATCTCAAATGGGTTATTTTAACCCCGAGAAAATTGTTCCAAACCCGGTTCCAAATCCTCAGGACGGAACGGTGGATATAGAATGGAATGTGGAAGAAAAACCATCTGATCAGATTGAGCTTTCAGGAGGTTGGGGTGGTTACATCGGATTTGTTGGAACATTAGGTTTGGTTTTCAATAACTTCTCTTTGCGTAATATTCCAAACCGTGAAACATGGAGACCATTACCATCGGGTGATGGACAAAAATTGTCGCTTCGCTTCCAGGCAAATGGTAAGCAGTATCAGACTTATTCGATGTCATTCAGTGAGCCTTGGCTAGGTGGTAAGAAACCGATTAACTTCGGGGTTTCCTTACAGCACACTGTTTACCGTGTTGCTAATTATAATTCTATTTATTCAACCGGCGGAAGTGGAAATCTTAGCTACCGCGGAGGATATTATAACACGGGTATTACGTTTTCTCTTGGCCGTCGTTTGAAAGAGCCGGATCGTAACTTAGTTTTGACGCACTCGCTGTCTTATCAACGCTACCGTCTGGACAGTCTTGATATCTTCCGTATTGGGTATAACAATGGGGTTTCAAACAACGTGTCATTCAATACAACACTTTCAAGAAATACATTAAGCGATTTCCAATTCCCTAGAAGCGGGTCTAATATTTCGCTTAGTATGACTTTGACTCCTCCTTATTCTGCCTTGCGTAAGAATGATTACAAGGATATCAGTGACACGTACCGTTGGGTAGAATATCACAAATGGATGTTTGATGCTACGTATTATGCAACCATTACCGGAAAACTTGTATTGAGTGCGAGAACTCACATGGGTTATTTGGGACGGTACAATAAGAAATTAGATTTCAGTAAATTCGGACGTTTTATTGTCGGTGGTTCCGGGTTGGCCGGACAAGGTTCGTTCTCCCTAGCCGATCAGGATATTATTGGTTTGCGTGGTTATGAAGATCAGAAAGTGGGTCCTTTAACTGAAACCGGATATCCAGCCTCAGGTGGTGGTATCGCTTACAACAAATATGTAATGGAACTTCGTTACCCGGTTTCGCTGAATCCTCAGGCAACGATATTTATCCTTGGATTTGCGGAAGGTGGTAACAACTGGGGAAGTTATAAAGAGTTTAACCCTTTTGATCTGAAAAGATCTGCCGGGGTAGGTGCACGTATCTTTATGCCTGCTTTTGGTCTTTTGGGTATCGACTGGGGTTATGGATTTGATTCGATTCAAGGCCAGACAAAGAAAAGCGGAGCACAATTCCACTTTACAATCGGGCAACAGATCAGATAATATTATAGATCGCTTTTCGTTAACCCTGTTTAAATTATTGGCAGCTTGGCATGAAGAACATTATTATTTTACTAGTTTTGTCCGTGATTTCGATTGGACAGGGAATGGCTCAGAAATTCGGGTATGCCGATATGGAGTTTATTACCAGTAAAATGCCGGAATACCAGCAAGCACAAACGGAGATGAAAAAATTCTCCGAAAAGTGGGCCAAGGAAATTCAGGACAAATTTTCAGAGGTGAGCCGGATGCAAAGGTCATATATGGCAGAAGAAGTTTTGCTGACCGACGATCTGAAGCGTAAAAGACAATCGGAAATAAAGGAGAAGGAGATCGAGGCGAGGGAATATAACAGTAAAATTTTTGGCATGGAGGGGTTGCTTTTTCAAAAGAAGAAGGAACTTATGAAGCCGGTTATGGAGAAGGTTCAAAGGGCGGTTTCTAAAATATGTATTCAGAAACGTCTTGATTTCATGTTTGATAAGTCCAGCGACGTGGGTATGATTTATTCGAACCCGAAGCATGATTATTCAGATTATATCATGGAAGAACTAGGAATAGACGGGCAGCCCGGAAAAGGTATTGCAAAAGAAAAGACAGTAAAAGAAGAACCAACGGCAGCACCGAAAGAGAGCTCCCCTAAACAAAAAAGTACAACCAATAAACTTAAATAGTAACAAAACAATGAAACAAAAATTGATAGTGTTTATGGTCGCAATGGCCTTGCTTAGTACTCCTCTTTTGGCACAGACAACGCCTGCCGCAAGTGGTCTTACTAAAATTGGATACACCAATGTTGACTACGTGATCAGCAAATTGCCTGAGAGCAAGGTAATGCAAAACCAGATTGAAGTTACAAAAGCCCAGCTTGATAAAGCGATCGGCGAAACTTATAAAGAAGCGCAGGAAAAATACGAAGCGTATCAGAAAAATGGTCCTCAGATGACGGACGTAATTCGCGCTGATAAAGAAAAAGAGTTGCAGAATTTAAGAACTCGTATTGACGAGATGCAAACAAATGCTCAGCAGTCTTTGCAGACTAAGCAGCAGCAGTTGCTTGAACCGATCCTTACGAAAGTAAATAACGCAATCCAGGAAGTTGGTAAAGAAAATGGATTCCTTTACATCCTTAACATGGATGCAGGACAGGGAACTACGCCTATTATCTTGTTTGCTGCTTCTGAAGAAAATAACGCAACGAATCTTATCCTAAGAAAATTGGGAGTTGATCCCGACAAAGTAGAAGCTGCGGCTCCTGCTGCAAAACCAGCAACGGCTACTACGCCAGCACCAGCGGCTACGAAGCCAGCTGCAACGCCGGCGGCGACTCCTAAAAAGAAATAATAAGGAGTTTAGTCTCTTAAAAAACAAAATGCAAAAGCCCCTTCTACTTTTTGGTAGAAGGGGCTTTTGCATTTTGTTTTTTAAGATTTTATAAGTAAGTGTTAACCAGATACTTGAAAATTGTTCTCTTAGGTGAAAATTATTGCTGCTGTACTCTCTAAAAATCAGTTATCAGCTCTATTGTAATTGTTAAATATAGCTTAACAAACATTTATGTATAAATGGCCTAAACTTAGCAGCAAATATGATTTTAGTGAATTTACCTGTCCCAACTTTGATAGATTTCTTCCGCTTGTTTTAGTCATAAGTAGCTGTTTAGTCCTAAATATTTACAATTTACAAAGTAAACTAGAAGTGTCTTAAGATAAAACACAGTTTATTATGTTAAAAATTATATTTTTCGAGTAGAAATATATTGAAGTATACTTATTGATGAAATAATGGTTACTTACCTTGATAGGTATGCCATTGTATACATCTCGGCCTCTTAAAAAATTATCAACAATAGGGGAGTTGGCTATTGGCAACGGTATTTGTAGAATTTATTTAAACCAGATATGAAGCTAATCTCATTTTTTAAAGAAATAGATAATAGTGTTATGATAACTGAAAAGTTGTTGTCATTATTAGGAGTTAGTGCTACAAAGACGGGCATCGAAAAAGATCTTGTTAATCATCCTGATTATCCCAGTTTATTGAGTATTAGTGATGTATTAACCTCTTATGGGGTTGAAAATGTTACTTTGAAAAGTTCGATTGAAAAACTATACAAAATTCCACTCCCTTGTATCGTGCCTATCAGAGATCAGTATGGTACTGAGAAATTTTCGATCGTCACATCAATTGAGGATAAGAGTGTAAATTTTTACGATACAGATTCCCTGATTTTTAGAGAATTAGAGACCAACACTTTTGAAAAGTTATGGTTGGGAGGGATAGTAATGATTGTGGATGCTGAGGATGCAAAAGGAGAAGAAAGCTATGATTTAAAAAGGAAAATTGAATCAAGAAATAAGGTAGGTATTTTATTTAGTTACATTATCTTACCGGTTCTCACATTTTTTATATGTGGCAAAGCTTTCTTAACATACGGAATTTCGTCAATCTTTTTTATATTATACACATTGCTTACGCTAGTCGGAATGCTAGTAGCAGTTCTTATAATTCTATTTGACTTAAAGGAATATAGTCCTGTACTTCAACGAATATGTAGTGGCGGGGAAAAATCGAAATGTGGGGCTATTCTTAATTCAAAAGGAGCTAGTATTTTTGGAATAAGCTGGAGTATAGTTGGATTTACATATTTTTCCGGTGCGTTATTGTCTTTGTTAACACTCGAGGCTAATCGACTACAAACATTATTTATATTGTCGTGGTTAAATATTTTGGCCATTCCCTATATATTTTTCTCTATTTTCTATCAGGCGAAGGTAGCTAAACAGTGGTGCGTATTGTGTCTAGCAGTGCAGGTGGTGCTCATTTTACAAATACTTGTTGGTTTCTCAGCAGAATGGTCTTCTAAATTTTCTAACTGGACATTGGTTTTGGGTGCTCTAATACCAATTGTGATTTTTTTCATACTTTCTTTTCTCATCATTACTTTCATTATAGGTATTTATAGAGAATCGAAAGAGAATAAACAAAAAGGAATAGAATTACAGCGAATTAAGAATAATTCGGAGATATTTGAAGCTTTGCTTATTAGGCAGAAGCAAGTTATAGAGAACACAAATGGTTTAGGCATTTTGCTAGGTAATCCAAATCCAATTCATAAAATAATAAAAGTCTGTAATCCGTATTGCGAACCGTGTGCTCAGGTTCATATCCAGATTGAAGAACTTTTAAAAAGTAATCCAGAAATACAGCTTCAAATTATATTCACGTCCAGTGTTAACGATAATGATGTAAGAACCCCACCTGTTAAACATTTACTAGCATTAGCAGAAAAGGGAAATCAAAGTTATACTCAACAGGCTTTAAATGATTGGTATGGGGCTGAGATAAAGGACTACAATTTATTTTCTGCTAAATATCCAATTCCTAGCGAGTTTCTCCAACAGGGCGAGAAAATAGCAGCGATGAGCAACTGGTGTACCAGCACGGATATACGCTTTACTCCAACTTTTTTTATAAATGGATATCAATTGCCTGAAATTTACAGCGCAGATGATTTAAAATATTTTCTTTCGGTTTAACTCGAGCGTAACTGGAAGAAACTATTCTTTATCAACGGTTGATAAAGTCTTAATTGTCTAAATATTTAATCTAAGGAAATGAAAAAGCTGAAATTGCAAAAATTAAATCTTGAATCAAGCGAGGTTCTTAGTAGAGAACAATTGAAAAATGTCATAGGTGGTGGTTCTGCTTATTGTGGAACCCTGCCTAGGTGCGGTGGGCCATCATATGGATGTTGCGAAGGCGGTATGACCTGTCGCTATATTGGTTCTTATACTTGCACTAGTTGGTAGAGTCCGATATATACCAGACTGTTTTTCTGCAGTCTGGTATAGTTGAGTTTGTGAATGGTGGTAAAATAAAATAATTAAATTAAAATTTTATATTTGAGTCAACTATACTTAGATGAAAAATAGTTCTATTAATACTTATGTAATCAACTTGAAATCTAGGTTAGACAGAAGGCTTCATATCTTAAGGGAATTTCGGGATAAAAATGAGTTTTCAGTTCAAATTGTCGATGCTATTAAGAACGAAAATGGAACTCTTGGATTGTGGCTCACGATAAAGCATATTTTACAAAACCTCATTGATAACAAGTCTGACTATATCCTTATATGTGAGGATGATCATCAATTTACAGAGTATTATTCTAAGAATAATCTTTTTGCCCAGATTGAAGAGGCAAGAATTAAAAATGTGGACTTGTTGATCGGTGGAGCAAGTGCTACTAAAAGTTTGTTCCAAGTGAGTAAGTCCTTAGTATGGATTGAAGGATATACCGGAAATCAGTTTGTAATTATTTTTAAGCACTTTTTTCAAGTTATTATTGACGCTAAATTTAGAGAAAATGATGTAGCAGACCATAAGCTTTCGTCATTGGCCTCGACAATATTTTTAATATATCCTTTTATCTCACTTCAGAAGGAATTTGGATATTCTGATGTAACCCCAAGCAATGCTGAAACTGGCACAGTAACGGACTTATTTGCTAAGTCCTCACTTGCCGTTCAATACATTTTGAATAGCGAGGCTTTTTATGGATTCAAAAGTGTGACTACTAATAGAGAGACTTCGAATTTCTCCGAGTTTACAATACCTACATATGTTATTAATCTGCCGGAAAGAGTTGACCGTTTAAGGCATATAAAAGAACAATTCAGTGGCAGGTCAGAGTTTGATGTAACTTATATTAACGCATGTAAACATGAAATTGGAGCTGTTGGGCTTTGGAATAGTATTAGAAAGGTAATACAAATGGGAATTGATAATGAAGATGATGTTCTAATAATTTGTGAGGATGATCATTTTTTTACTAATCATTATTCAAAAGAGATGTTTTTTAAAAACATACTTGAAGCACATGAACAAGGTATTGACGTTTTATCAGGTGGTACTAGCGGCGGATTTGAATATTGTTTGCCTGTAACCGATGAACGTTTTTGGGTTAATCATTTTCTTGCTACTCAATTCATCATTGTTTACAGTAAATTTTTTCAAAAAATAATTGATTCAACTTATGATGAGCAGGTTACAGCTGATAATTTTTTGTCTCAACTTACAAGCAATAAGATGGTTTTCTATCCCTTCATTTCTGAACAAAAGAATTTTGGATATTCAGATGTAACTTATATTCATGAAGAAATAGAAGATTTAGTTGTTAAAATGTTTGATACTGCTTCAAATAGACTATCGAATATTCAAAAGGCCTATAATCAATACAAGCTACACTTGTCCTAATAGTATTAACAGTAGAGCGAAGACTATTAGAAAAACACTTGGATCGAAAGAAACTTAATTAGCCCGATGCCGAAAAAATTTCATCATTATACTCAGCTCGATCAAATGGATTGTGGGCCTACTTGCCTACGGATGATTGCAAAGTATTATGGTAAGTCCTACACTGCACAAAGATTAAGAGAAAGTGCAAAGATTGGTAGAGATGGAGTTTCTATGTATGGCTTATCAGATGCTGCCGAAGTAATTGGATTTGAAACAAAGGGGGCGAAAATAAATCTAAAAAAGTTGACTGAGGATGTTCCGCTGCCATGTATTTTACATTGGGGCCAAAATCATTTTGTGGTGCTTTATTCAGTGACTCAAAGTGCATCATTAATCGGCTCTTATTTTCTGGGACGTATTTGGGGAGCCAAGAAATTAGATGATTATAATGATCAGGATTCAGTATCGACGTTATTTATGAAAGTTCCTTTAAAAAGTAAGATACTGGCTTTCCTTACTGCAAAAAAGGATGTGGTTATAAATGGAGATACTGTGATTTTCAAAGTTGCAGACCCAGCCAAAGGTCTTGTAAAATACACAACTAAGGAATTTATAAAGCATTGGAGTATCGGTGAAAATGAAGGATTAGCTTTATTGCTAGAACCAACAGCAAGATTCTATGAGGAAAAGGATGACAAAACTACATCAATGAAATTTACGCAAATGCTGGCCTATGTATGGCAATATAAAGGTTTGCTACTGCAACTAGTACTGGGAATGTTACTGGGAAGTGGATTATCACTAATTCTACCGTTTCTAACGCAATCATTAGTTGATATAGGCGTTGATACTCAAAATCTACCATATATCTATATTATCCTTATTGCTCAATTAGTTTTGCTTTGTAGTATTTCCGCTATTGATTTTTTACGTAGCTGGATTTTACTACATATAAGCACAAGACTTAATCTGACAATATTATCTGAGTTTCTTGCCAAGATACTGCGTCTACCATTGTCGTTTTTTGATGTAAAACAGATGGGTGATATAATGCAACGCATTGGAGATCAGCAGCGTATTGAATCATTTCTAACGGGGCAAACTCTAAATATATTATTTTCAATCTTTAATATGTTGGTTTTTGGCGTTGTATTAGCCTACTACAACGTAGTTATTTTTATGATAGCGATAGTATTATCTGTCCTATACGCTATTTGGATAATTCTTTTTTTTAAGCGACGAAGAAACCTTGATATCAAACGTTTTGCAGTATCTTCTAAAAATCAAAGTCAGACCATTCAGTTAATACAGGGTATGCAGGATATTAAATTATCTGGAGCTGAGACAGTTATGCGATGGGACTGGGAGCGTACTCAAACAGATCTTTTTAAGTGGAATGTAAAAAGCCTTTCCTTATCACAAACTCAGCAAGCAGGGGCAATATTAATAAACCAGAGTAAAAATATCATTATAACATTTCTTGCGGCAAAAGCCGTTATTGATGGTCAAATGACACTCGGTGGTATGATGTCCGTTCAGTATATTTTGGGGCAATTCAATGCTCCTATTGAACAAATGATAGTTTTTCTTCAATCTTGGCAAGATGCCCAAATAAGTTTGGAAAGGCTTAATGAGGTACATGATTTACCAGATGAAGAGCCTGCATTTGAAGCTAAATTAGAACATTGGAATAATAATCAGAACATAAAAATTTCTAATTTGTACTATACTTACCCAGGCGCAGGTGAACTTGCTGTGTTGAAAAATATCAATCTAATCATTCCATATGGGAAGACCACAGCCTTTGTTGGAATGAGTGGAAGTGGTAAAACTACATTGTTGAAAATTCTTTTGCGTTTTTATGAGCAGCAAAAAGGAGAAATTTTTTTAGTGCCTGACAATAAAGGTGTACTATTTAGTCAAGAGAACAAAATTTCTACTTTATCAGAGTCTAATGGTATTGACATTAAGTTAATTTCGCAAAAAGCTTGGAGAAAGCGATGTGGCGTGGTTATGCAAGATGGATTTATTTTTTCAGATACGATTGCCAAAAATATTGCTGTTGGGGAAGATATTATAAACCAAGATCAATTAATTAGTGCTGCAAAAATAGCCAGTATACATCAATTTATAGCTTCTTTACCATTGGGTTATAACACAAAAATAGGGGGTGATGGAAATGGATTAAGTCAAGGACAAAAGCAACGAATTTTGATAGCAAGGGCAGTTTATAAAAATCCGGATTTATTAATATTTGATGAAGCTACTAATTCATTAGATACTAACAATGAAGCAATTATTATGAGTAAACTGAATGAGTTTTTTAAAGGAAGAACAGTGCTTACAGTAGCTCATAGGTTAAGTACGGTAAGGTATGCTGACCAGATTGTTGTTATGGAAGCAGGTGAAATTGTTGAAGTTGGGACACATACAGAGCTAGTGAATTTAGGACAAAAATATTATCAATTGGTTAGTACGCAATTGGATTTGACAGATGTAAGCTAGAAATATAAATTCAATCAAATTAGATTTTACATGATAAAATCATTAAAAGTTTTGTCTGAGCATCATAGTAAAGAGGTGCAAGAGATAATTTCTAATTCGCCTCCTTGGCTCATTCGAGCTGGTGTTCCAATGATTTTCTGTTTGGTAATATTACTAGCAATCGGAACTTGGTGGATTAAGTATCCTGATATCATTAATGTTCCAATTACAATAATAGCAGACTCTGCCACTCCAGCGCCTAAAGTATTGTCTCAATCATCGAATGACCAAGGCGACATTTCAGGAGGCTCAGAAGTAGTTAATTTAATAACTTTTTACACTGATTTTGAAGGAGTGATACAAATACCGGAAATTAATATTGGGAAATTAAAAAGGGGCCAGTCCGTATCTATAAAATTGGATGAATTTCCACATCAGAAATATGGTCTTTTTCAAGGCACATTATATGAAATTGTATATAAGTCCTATAAAAATGGGACTTATATAGGAAATATTAAACTGTCTAGAAAAAAGGAAAAAATAGCGGGTGAAAATTTTTATTACAAGGACGGCTTGAAAGGGCAAGCTTCCATTGTTCTCGGTGATAAACGAATGTTTGAAACGCTTTTTTCTGACTTTATGGATGAAAACAAATTCTTTAACGATAGATCTTGGTAGACTTAAAATTATCACAAATATTTTTAAGGGAAATTATTTGTGATAATTTTAAAAACGTAATAATTCAATATTGTGTAAAATAATACCGGTGAGTAGTCTTTTACAGACTGTTCTCCGGTATTTGTATTAAACAGGTTTTGGTGAGTGGGGTTGTATGGTAACTGATAAACAACAGGTTTGATATTTGTCTGTATTTAAAAAGTGCAAAATACTCGCTGGTCTGCAATGCAATAATTGCAGCATCTAAAAAAACAGAAGTATTCAGAACGTTAAGCATACAGGATTTGTTAATTTTGCGTTATGGAGGTTAATTCCTGAGCTCATAAAATAAATTATATTTCTGCTATTATGGTTTTTAAAAATATCTTTAACTTTCTCATACTCTCACTAGCCGTATTATGCGCGTATCCGGTTTTATCACAGGATAATGCACAATCGGGTGGGGGAAACAATTCGTTCCAATTGATTTTTCCAAAAGAAGCGGAATGGAATACATTGGAGGAAGGGAAGGAAATTAATTTTCATCTTCAGGTACGTGGTGGCAAAAGTGATTCCGTACGTTACAGTATTTTAAGCGGCTGGAGAAAGGATATGAAGTTTGACTCGACAGGGCATTTTGTATGGACACCTACTTATGAAATGGCGGATCGTATCAATACGGTTAAATTATGGCCCATCGTATTTGAAGCAACAAATCAGGCCGGTGAAGCAGTTTCTCAACAGGTTGCATTCAAAATTTTGCATGTGAACCGCCCTCCGGAGGTGGATGAATTAAAGCCATTTTATGTGCAATACAAAACACAGAATACCTATCAGATCGATATGAACTCTGTAAGGGATGCAGATGGAGATCCGGTGGTGTTTATACCTGTGCTGGATGGAATGCCTGAGGGGATGAAAATGACAGCTGCTGGTGAGATTATCTGGGATCCTTCTACAACCCAGTTTAATCTTTTAAAAAAGGGACCAAGATATATTGAGTTTTATGTGGAAGATCAGCCTTCAAAGGTGCGTACAAAAGGGCGTTTGAAATTGGAAGTAACACAAATGGATCTGGAACCTGATTTTAAAATTATTCCACAGAACCAGCTTGTACGCAGTAAAGAAAATAACCGCATCAATTTAAAATTTACATTGTCCGACCCGAATGGGGACGATGATATAGCCGAGTTCGGATTTGTTTCGGAGAATAAAAATGTTCCTTCATCCGCGTTGGTGAAAAATGCCCCTACAAGTTATGAGTTTATCTGGGAGCCCGGATATGATTTTGTAAAAGATCCTTTCGATTCGCTGGCGTTTAATATTACATTTTACGTCATGGATAAGGCGCAGAATAAAAAGGAAAGAACGTTACGCTTCCTGATTGAAAATACGGTCAATGAGGCTGAGCGTGACGCGTATGTTTACGGGCTTTACAGAGGCGGATTGATTAATGCCTGGGGATTGCTCGAACAAATGAAGGAGAAGGAAGGGGAATTGAAAAGAGCCTATGGCAGAGCTAAAAAAGGTAAAAGAAGCCGTTCTTTGATCAATGCATCTTTGGGAGCAACAACAGGTCTGGCACCAGTGATCGCTAAAACCAATCAGGATACGAGAGGTTATATCACGACGCTGGGCGGAACAACGGTAGCAACGCTTGGAACACTCGAAGCGACAGAGGTTATCGGGAAGTCAACCAATGGCTTGCTGGATCGTTTTAATTATGTAATGCAGAAGAAAAACGAATTACAGAATAAAGGCGATGTTTTTGCACGGGAATATGCTCAGAAATCGGCACGTCGTTCACCGGATTTTATAAGAAAACTGGACGAATTCAAATCCCTGATGAACCTGAGCGGTTTGGTTGCACTGGAACTGGATGCCAACTGGGAAAACAAAAAAGCAGCTGGTTATGACGACAAGAAAACAGACGCTGCGGTTAAAAAGGCATTCAAGGATTTTATGCCACTAGACAAAGATGAGCAATAGTATAAGGGATATCTAACAGGAAACTGAAAGAATAAAGAACTTGCTGAAAACAAAAAAGAGAGCTTACAGGCTCTCTTTTTTGTTTTCCTCTTCTGTATCAATTGTAGGGGATACCCTTGACGCGTGATCAGAATCTATAAATTCGGTTTCCTGACTATTCTCCGTTTCGGAGGTTTCAGTTGTAGGCGTTGTGTCTAACGGCAAATGTCCTTCGGTAACCGGGTCAGAATTTTCAGGCTGATGTTCTGTTGGTGCTTGGTCTTCATCGTGCTCAGGGCTGTAAAAATGGCCCTGGAATATGAGAATACTGCAAACACCCAGAAATATACACGAGTCTGCAATGTTGAATATAGGCGTGGAATAATATTGTCCACCCCAGACCGGAACCCATTCCGGTATAAAACCTTCCCAGAAATCAACGAAAATCATATCAATCACCTGCCCGTGAAACCAGGGTGTTGGCGAGCCGTATGGCGCATTGTCAAGAAATACTCCGTAGAAAGTACTGTCAATAACGTTTCCAACCGCACCGGCCAGGATCATAGACAAAGCCCAAAGTAAACCCTTTGAAGCGCCGCTTCGTGCCAGATGAACCAAATACCAGCCAATAGCACACATAGCGAGCAATCTGAACAGGGTCAGGAATAATTTTCCGTACTCATGCCCAAGCTGCATTCCGAATGCCATGCCGGGATTCAGTACATAATGCAGTTTAAGCCAGTTTCCGATCAATAATATCTGTCCTGAAAAACCGGGTTCCATATATTTGTAGACCAAAAGTTTTGACACTTGATCCACTGCGATTAATAAAACGCTGAACAGTAAATACCGACTAGGATTTTTTGGTTGGTTCATTCCGGATTGATTACAATTAATATCGATGTGGATGCAAAAATAGGAAGTTCCTTATAAAGAACTTAATCCTCTTCTGTGCATTTCACTTTTTACAAGCAGGTATTCTCTGCTGCTTTGCCCTGCAATGGACGTATTTTCTTCTGCCCGACGGATTAAATAAGGCAATACGGCATCAATAGGGCCATAAGGAACATATTTCGCAACGTTATAACCAACTTTGGCAAGATTGTAAGAAATATTATCACTCATACCCAGAAGCTGCGCAAACCAGATGCGGTTGTCGTCATTTTTTAATCCCAGTTTTTTCATTTTGCAGGTACAATACTGGGAGCTGTATTCATTGTGTGTACCCAGGCAAATCGAAATATGGTCCACGTTTTCAAGGCAAAAGTCTATCGATGCATTATAATCTTTATCAGTCGCTTCTTTTGAGGTATGAATCGGGTTGAAATATTCCTGCTCGCGCGCTCTCATCCTTTCCTTTTCCATGTAGGCGCCACGAACCAGCTTGCCACCCAGAAGATATCCTTTCTGTCTGGCGGTTAAATAAGCTTTTTTTAGCGCCGGCAAAGTTTCGTGCCGGTAAAACTGATAGGTGTTATAAACGATGGCTTTTTCTTTATTATATTTCTCCATCATAGCATAAGTAAGGTCATCAATGACGCCCTGCACCCAGCTTTCCTCTGCATCTACGAAAATACGTACATTCAATTTGTTCGCCAGGGAACATAACTTATCGAGTCTTCCTTTTACTCTTTCAAAAGCGGCCGTTTCGGCTTCGGATAAAGTTTCGTTACGCTGTACTTTTTCCAAAAGGTCGGTAGAAGCGATCCCGGTTACTTTAAAAACGGAAAATGGAATGTCTTTTGATTCGGAAGCCTTTTGAATTGTACGTAAAACTTCTTCAGCGGTAGAATCAAAACTATTTTCATCGTCTTCTCCCTCAACGGAGTAATCAAGTATGGTTCCAACGCCTGAATTCGCCAATGTTGAAATTGTCTGCTGGCAGTCACTAATCGTCTCACCGCCACAGAATTGTTCAAAAATGGTGACCCGGACAAGATTTTTTATAGGCAAGTGAAGCTTTAGAGCAATCTTTATAAAAAAAGTGCCTAAATTTACGACTCGAGCCTGATTCATTAAGCTAAACAGCCAGTAGGTTTTCCTCAGTTGGGAATCTGATTTTGAAGCAAATGCAATTGCAGTGTCCTCAAAAAATACAGGTATTTGATCTTTTTGTGAAGCGTAAGCCATTTTTAAAGTTATCATAAGTGGGTTTCTTCATGGTTTTTTTTTAACCAATCAGGCAAAAGTAATACAAATAGCAGGTCGCATACTTTTGAAGCATCAAATGTACGGCAATCCCTGAAATACGCATAATACCGAGTCGAAATATTATAGTTATCTTATTGTTTTATTAAGGACAAGTTTTTGAATATGAATGCTTCTCTAGATATCCTTCCGCTTAGCAGTTGGATCAATACCGAAGGAAAACCTTTGGTAATCGCCGGACCTTGCAGTGCAGAGACCGAGGAACAAATGTTAGAAACCGCAAGCCAGATCAAAAAAGAAGGATTTGCTCACGTACTGCGTGCCGGAATTTGGAAGCCAAGAACCCGTCCAGGAAGTTTTGAAGGAATGGGTGAAGCGGCTTTGCCATGGTTACAAGCTGCAAAAAAAGAAACAGGATTACCTGTTGCCGTTGAGGTGGCCAATCCTCAGCATATAGAATTAGCATTGAAATACGGTGTGGATATCCTTTGGGTAGGTGCCCGTACGACGGTTAACCCATTTAACGTTCAGGAATTAGCGGATGCATTGAAAGGTGTTGATGTTCCTGTTCTTGTTAAAAACCCTGTTAACCCTGACTTACAGTTGTGGATCGGTGCTCTTGAGCGTTTGAACCAGGCAGGTGTAAAGAAACTGGGTGCTATTCACCGTGGTTTCTCTAATGCACAGGAAACGAAATTCCGTAATTCTCCTATGTGGAATATTGCGATTGAATTGAAAACACTTTTCCCTGAGCTTCCTGTGATCGGTGATCCTAGCCACATGGCTGGAAAGCGTTCATTGTTATTTGAAATTGCACAGCGCGCACTGGATCTTAACTATGATGGTTTGATCATTGAATCGCACCGTGACCCGGATAAAGCATGGTCTGATGCTGCTCAGCAGTTGACACCTGTGGCTTTGGGTGAAATGTTGCATGATCTTCACGTACGTAAAGAATCTTACCCTACTGATTACCAGTCTCAACTGGAAGTTGTTCGTGGTAAAATCGATAACCTTGACCGTGAATTGCTTGAAAATCTTGCAAACCGTATGTCATTGGTTGAAAAACTTGCTGAATACAAACGTGATAACAACGTTGCAGCTTACCAGGTAGATCGTTTCCGTGAAGTTTTGGAAACACGTGCGGGATGGGGCAAGAGCTTGAATCTTTATCCAAATCTTGTTGACGAGCTTTTCAAGCTTGTTCACATGGAGTCTATCCGTAAACAAACAGAAGTAATGAACCAGATCAACGCTTAGTCGTTAATTTGTTCAAAGTCATATAAATACGGGTCTCTTTCTTAGGAAGGTGACCCGTATTTTTTTTATTTCAATACCGGTTATTTAATGAATTTACATGCGGAGTAATATTTTACAAATTCATCCTTTTCAAAATTTTATCAATTTCACTCGCCCAAATTTTATAAGCAGCAGCATTTAAATGTGTCTTATCCCTGGCAAACTCCTTTTTCAGGCCTGTGGAATCGGAGAGGTATTGATTTAAATCCAGATAGCCGATTTTGTTTTTTTTACAATACGCGATAAGAAATTCATTCAGGCTAATGACTTCTTTTTTACTCTCAGGATCGTTTTGCTCGTAAAGTGTTAAAGTAACAACGGGAGTAATTCCATTTTTAGCAATTGTCTCTAGAATAACCTGATAATTCTGCCGGATTTTTTCCTGCGCTACGCCAACAGTAATATCGTTGATACCAGCTTCAATAAAACAGACTGACGGATGTTTGTCGATCACATGAGGTTGTAAAAGCGACAGGAAGTGATACGTGCAAAGCCCGGGAAATCCATTGTTAAGGACGTCGGTTCTGCCCAGAAGTTCGACCCATTTTCCCTGAGCAGTTAATGAATTTCCAAACATAACTATTTTAGCATCTCCCTGCATCGCTACAATCTTTTGAATCCATTTGTCACGAAAAATATAAGCACCCGTGATCAGAAAAATGATGTTGAAGAGCAAAGAAATAAGGAAAATTGATTTTGTTTTCATCTTTCAGATTCAATTTTAAAGATCGCTGGAAAACGACAAATGGTTTAAATGCCACGATTTTGCTCCGTATAATAACGATATATGTATATTGAGATAACTTTTGCATAATCTTGCTAGTTTTGTGCAACAGTGTTACATCTTCTTTATCTGGATAAATTTATGCAGTCAACAACAAAAATCATTAAAAAACTTGGTTTGATCGGATTACTTTCCCTGGGGAATGTGGTTGTTCAGGCGCAGGATATCAAACTGGACTCTGTGAAAGCAGGTGAATTTGATATGGGTAAAATGTGGACTTTCGATACCCCGCCGGCTGAGTATTTTAAAAAGACCTACAATTTTACTCCGGACGAAAAATGGTTTGAAAAGGCCAGACTTTCCGCACTTCGGTTTGCCACTTATTGTTCTGCCTCTTTTGTTTCGGCTAATGGTCTGGTAATGACCAATCATCATTGCGCCCGAGAGTCGGGTGTGAATGTGCAGAAAAAAGGAGAGGATTTTCTGGCAAACGGATTTTATGCTGCAAAGCTCGCTGACGAAAGGAAAGTCCCCGAGTTGTTTGTTGATCAGCTTGTAAAGATTGAAGATATCACAGAACGAATTCAGAAAATTCAAGACCAGGGCGAATCCGATAATGAACGGGTAAAACTGCGCGATCAGGCTTTTGAAACAATAAAAAAAGAATATCAGGGAAAAGAAGGCTGGAAAGGACTTGAAGTAGAAACGGTGAGTTTTTATAGCGGCGGGCGTTATTCTTTGTATGGTTTTAAACGGTATAAAGATGTAAGAGTAGTTTTCATGCCTGAATTACAAATGGGCTTTTTTGGCGGAGATCCGGATAACTTCACCTATCCGCGTTACAATCTGGACTGCTCGTTTTTCCGTGTTTATGACGACAATGGAAAACCGTTGCAAACTGAAAATTACTATAAATTCAATACCGACGGTGTAAAAGATGGCGAACCGGTTTTTGTGGTGGGAAATCCGGGAAGTACAGGGCGCCTCCGTACGGTGGATGAGCTGGAATTTGATCGTGACCTGGTAATCCCTTTCACGTTGCAATTGCTGCGGAACAGATCACTTGCTTTGCAGGAATACAACAAAACAGCAAAAAGTGATAGTATCCTGAATGAAATATTCAGTTATGAAAACAGCTACAAGGCTTATGAAGGAAGGCTTGAAGGCATGAAAAATCCTGTGTTGATGGCACGCAAAAGAGATTTTGAAAAAAACTTCAAGAAGGCTGTACGTGAAAATCCGAAACTGACAGCGAATTATGTGATGTGGGACGATATCTCTGAAAATGTAAAAATCCTGCGTTCGGTTCGAAATGATATATCCATTATGCAGCCTAATCCGCTTTCCCGTGGAGAATTGCTGACTTTTGCGCAGCAGTTGGTTGATTTTGCATCCTTGTCCGTAGCCAATCCCGATCGTGCGGCAACGTTGAAAGGAACATTAAAAGCGTTTAAACCCGCAATTCCATCTTTGGAAGAGGCATATCTGACTGCTCATTTTGAAGAGGCTATTACTTTTTTAGGTCGGAATGACGAATATGTAAAAATTGCATTGTCAGGAAAAACGCCCAAAGAAGCGGCTGCTATTGCTTTGAAAAATACCAAACTCAGCGATGAGGCTTATGTGAATAAATTATTGGATGGCGGCGCGGCCGCAATTGCGTCTTCTGACGATCCGCTTATTCAGCTGGCGAGAATTTCGCAACCACGTTTTATGTATGGTGCGACAGCGGCGCGTGATGCCAATGCGAAGTTAAACGTGGAGCGCAGCAAACTGGGGCGTTTGCTTTATGATGTGTACGGAACCAATATTCCGCCGGATGCTACTTTTTCTTTGCGTATCAGCGATGGTGTCGTAAAATCGTATGAGTATAACGGAACAAAGGCGCCGGTGAAAACGACTTATTTTGGTATGTACGACCGCTACGAATCGAATAATGGTATATTCCCATGGTCATTGCCAAAACGCTGGTTAAATCCTCCGACAGATTTACTAAAGGCGCCTGTAAATTTTATTTCTACCAATGATATTATCGGAGGGAATTCCGGCTCACCGATGGTCAATCAGAAACTGGAAGCCGTCGGGCTGATATTTGACGGAAATGTGGAAAGCCTACCAGGATATTTTATTTTCGCTCCTGACGCGGGTAATCGTACTGTTTCGGTGCATGCAGGTGGTATTGTGGCGGCGATGAAACATATCTACAAAGCCAACCGGTTGGTAGAGGAATTGACAAAATAATATTTCCGGAGGTTATGGCTGTAAATTAACCGGTCATAACCTCCAAAATTTAACAAGGCTGGTTGTAAGCTTCTTCACCCAGGTTGAAGCATCTTCTGCATCGTGCTTCATAAAGATCGGTTTCGCCGAGCAGTACTTTTTCGTTTGAAGAAGAAAGCCGGTACGAATGAGAGGCCACTTCTCCGCATACCATACAAATTGCATGCACTTTGGTTACGTATTCCGCAATTGCCATGAGCTGAGGCATACACCCGAAAGGTTTGCCCAAATAATCCAGATCCAGTCCGGCGATGATCACCCGCTTGCCCGAATTGGCAAGTGTGTCACAGACTTCCACAATGGATTCATCAAAGAATTGCGCTTCATCCAGCCCGACTACCTCAGCATTCTCAGACAAAGAAATGATTTCCGAAGAAAGCGTTACCGGAATCGCTTCGATCGAATTCTCATTATGTGAAACAATGTTCTCAACGTGATAGCGTTTATCCAGAGCAGGTTTGAAGATCTTTATTTTTTGGCGCGCGATCTTCGCACGGTTAAGTCTGCGAATTAATTCTTCGGTTTTACCAGAGAACATTGATCCGCAAATGACCTCAATCCATCCGGTACGCGGGTGTTGGTTATGTCTTGTATGTGAAGGCTCGATAAACATGTTAGCCGTGGAATAAGTTGAATCGGAAATCGACTGCCTGAACAGCCATTTTTTAATTATCTTTACAAATCAAACACATTTTTTAAACACTCTCGTTACAAAGCTCTTATTCGTTATGCCGAATAGTTTGAACACCAATGCTCTTAACCAATATGCTGCGCGATTCACGGCTACTGTCCTGAATGAAGCGTATCGTAACCAGGTTGTTATAAAAGGTCCTGAATTACTTCAAATTACACCTGTGCGTCAGGTTAATCTCGGTATTCTAAATCGTTTGTTTGATCAATGGAAAAATACCGCTATCGCTTTTCGCAGTATTTATTTTGATTTTGAACAGGAAGATGTAAAATCAGCACTTCAGGCTTTCATGAATGTGGTCTCGCAGAACATTGCTGTAAAACGCAGTGACCTGGAACCTCTTTTTCTGGAATCTGTGAAGGAAGCGATTACACTTTTATATACACCCGAAAATTATTTTGAAGAAAGACTCAGAGCGATGCCGGAATCGGTTTTTACAGCTGAAAGAGCACAGCAGCTGATAAAATATACTGCAATACACAATGGAATTGCCAAATCACTGGCCGAACGCCTTTCTGAAAGCGGTTCTGATTCTGTTTACATGACTCAGGTTATTGGCTGGTTATATGAGGTGAAAACCAATGCTGGGTTACTGGACGATCTGACTCCTTTTGTGGATCAGTTCTCCGAAGTGCTGGCGTTGGATTCTTCGGAATTATTACCGACTTCGGTTATTCCGGCAACCTCGTCGTTTAAACAAGAACCAAAATCATTTTTTGATTCTGCATTTTCAGAAGCTGATTCGCTGAAATCAACGTCAACAGCTTCCACCCCGAAAGCTGAACCCGGCGTAGCTGTACTTTCAGAAATTGTTTCAAAAACCATTTCTACCGAAAGAGATTCGCTGAACAGCCGTTTCAAGGTGGATGTGCCAAAAGCTTCGGAAGAAAACCGTTATGGAAGTGTGCAGGTGAAAGTAGAAAACATTGCCAATTCGATTCCGCTCGGACAGCGTTTCATGTTTGTTAATCAATTGTTCAGTAAGAATAACGAGCATTTTGATAAAGCGATTTATGAACTCGATATGGTAAAAAGTTTTGATGAAGCCGAGAATTTAATCTGGCACCGTTATGCGTCCAAATATGCATGGGATGTAAACGGAGAAGCTGTTCAGGCATTACTTGCTATTGTCAAACGAAAGTTCAGCTGATGCAGCAAGCGTTTTAAATTATTATTATCCTGGCGTAGTAAATATGAAAGAGCAATCTGGATATTTATCTCGACAGAAAAACTTCCTTCGATCATTCGTTATTTTTCTGATATTACCTTGTAAAAGCTTGGCCGATGGGAATCCCTTTCCCATCGGCGCGAGCAGCTGGGGACTGGCCAATGCAACCATTGCGCGTTCAGATTATTATGCAATTGGAAATAATGTCGCCGGACTAGGCGGAATAAAATCAGCAGCACTTTTTTCTACCTATGATTCACATTATGGTTTTGAAGGTATCCAGACAATAGGATTTGGACTGGTCATGCCGCTATCCGAGAATCTTGGAGCCGGATTATCCATCCAACGTTTCGGCGATAAAACTTATAACCAGATTGCTGTTGGAATAGGCGCAGGGCACCGCATCAACCGATTCAGTCTCGGGTTGAAGGTTAATTATCTTCAGACAGCCATCAACGCTGCTTCTTTTAGTTTGAGCAAAAAAGCACTTGTTTTTGAATTTGGAGGAATCGTGATGATTTCTTCGCAGCTTTCCTTTGGCGCGCATATGTTTAACGTAACACAATCTTCTTATTCCGACAATGCTTCTGAATCTGTTGATACTGCTTTACGCAGCGGATTTTTATATAAAGCGTCAGAAAGGCTCCGTCTGAGTGCAGAAGTTGAGAAGGTTACCGCTTATCCGGCAAGTCTCCGTGCAGGTGTGGAATACGAGGTTATCAAAAATTTTGTTGTAAGAACCGGCATAGCCTCACGGCCTCAAACCAGTCATTTTGGTATTGGTTTTAAAGGAAGTCGTTTTCAGCTGGATTACGCCGTTAATTCACATCAGCAACTCGGGTGGTCGCATCATTTTTCGATTGGGTATATTTTAGGAGAAAAAAGTAAAAAGGATAAGTAGCCGGTATTTAAACCCCGACCAGTTCCAGAAACATAGCTCTGGCCTCATTGAGAGCTTTAATATCAATACAACTCAATTCTTTATTTTGTCTTGCAAAATCAAGCAACCGTTCCGTGGGCATATTTCCAACCAGACTATCCTGCGCCATAGGACAACCTCCGTAACCCAGCAATGCGCCATCAAACCGCCGGCAGCCGGCATGATAAGCAGCGTCGATTTTGACTTCCCATTCTTCCGGTTTTGTATGAAAATGGGCTCCAAATTCCTGATTGGGAAAAGCGGGGATCAGTTGTGAGAATAATGCCTGAATAGCATCCACAGACGCCAGCCCAACTGTATCTGACAAAGAAAAAATAGTGATGCCTGCTGCAGCAAGACGTTTTACCCAATGGATCACGATTTCAGGACTCCATAAATCTCGGTATGGATTACCAAATCCCATCGAAATATAGATAACCAGCTTTTTATCGTGTTTTCGGCATAACAACTGGATCTGGTTTACACGTTCCAGCGACTCTTCCATCGTGGCATTCGTATTGCGCAACTGGAAAGTTTCCGAAATTGAAAAGGGATAACCCAGATACGTTATTTTATCAAAAGCACAGGCTTCGGCAGCTCCGCGTTCATTGGCAACTATGGCCAGAAGTTTTGTGTCAGTTGATGAAAGATCCAGTTTGTCCAATATTTCGGCCGTATCACATACCTGTGGCATAAGCCTGGCAGATACAAAACTTCCAAAATCAATCGTATCAAAACCTACCTGAAGAAGCTTGTTCAGGTAATCGATTTTTTGATGGGTAGGAATAAAAGGATGATAGCCTTGCCATGCATCCCGGGGGCATTCGATAAGTTTCACAGTAAAATAGAAATTAAGTTACCACCGTTCGCCGTCACCATGATCTTATGCGAAAAAATAAAGGGTTTGCCTTTTAAACCAAACCCTTTATCTCTGTTTATTTTAAAATCGGAGCCAAATCTTTTTCGTTTTCTGAAAGCCATGCTGTGATTTCCTCGACGATCTGACGGATACCAATCTTCGGTTCCCATCCTGTCATCGCTGTTACCTTGGTATTATCTGTCAGGTATAAACGTATATCGGCTGTACGTGTTTCCGGCACAACCTTAATCGGAATGGTTTTTCCGGTAACTTCCTGACATATTTTTGTCAGTTCCTGCAATGAAGCGCTGCTTTGCAAGCCGCCACCCGCGTTAAGGATTTCTCCATTCACTTTGTCAAGGTTATGTAGCTGCCAGTCAATCAGATTGTAAAGATCCGCAACATGAAGCATATCACGCATCTGCTTGCCAGTTCCGCCGTATCCAAAATAGCCTAATTGCTGCTCAAAATAATGTTTTGCAATCCAAAGAACCATCACGCCCTGGTCCACTTTTCCCATTTGCCATGGTCCGGTTATTACGCCGCAACGGTTGATAACAGTACGCAGATTGTAAAATTCGTTATATTCCTGGATAATTAATTCAGAAGCCAGTTTGGTAGTCCCGTATAACGAACGCGCGCCGTTTAATGGAAAATCTTCTGCAATACCTTTCGACGAAACGCCCGGAACCGGCTGATCATCAGCGAGTGAGAAGCGGGTTTCTTCTTCGATAAAATTCAGTTGTTCAATCGTTTTAATCGGATAAACGCGGCTGGTCGAAAGAAATATGAAATCAGCTTTGTGTTTAAGCGCGTAGTTAAGACAATTAACGGTTCCAACAAGATTTGTATTAATAAGGTAATCGGGAGTACCGTCCAATCCGGCAAGTACCGATGGCTCAGCCGATGCTTCGATTACAGAATCCACAGCCGGGAAAGCATCAAAATCTTCCTTATTACGAATATCGCCATGAACGAATTCAACTCCTGCCTGTTTTAAACGGCTCAGGTTCAGTTCGGAACCACGGCGTTTTAAATTGTCAAGTGCAAAAATCTGGTAATCGGGGTAATTCAGTTTAAGTGATATCGCCAGTGCCGATCCTACAAAGCCGGCACCTCCGGTAATAAGTATTTTCATGAAAAAAATAGAAGTATGTGAAAAATTCAGTGAATCTGTATTCAGACTTCAAAGTTAGGATCATTCCCTAAATATGAAGGTATAACTGTTTCTTTTTTATGGAACGGCACAGGACGGACCGATTACTCAAAAAATTACACAAATAAAATCATTAAGTATATAGTAAGTAACTATTATTAATAACTTTAACACTTAAAGGAGTTTATTGCCACAAAAGTCTTTGATATTTCGTACAAAGTTAAAATTCCTGTGCCCTCTATGCGTTTTTTTATCGTTTGTCTTTTCTTCTGTTTGTGCATGATCGGTAAAAGCTATGGACAGCTGACCGATTCCAAAACCACCGTGCCCGAAGATGTCCCGGAGTTTCCACTGTCGCTATATAAGAATGCTACTTTTGGAGCACAAAATCTTTATAACGGGCGGCTTTACTATATCTATGATTCACGTGAGGAGGAATTTCAGTTTTACGAGGCGCGAAAATTAAAAAAGGGAATCGTCTATTACGACGGGCAGCAATACGACAGTATCCCCATGATGTATGATATCGTCAGGGACGAGCTGATCATTCTTCATGCCAATGATTATGAAAATATTCTGCTGCAATCCAGGAAGGTAAAGTACTTTTCAATTTACAATCATAATTTTTATCAACTTGAATCAGGGGCAGAAATAAATCCTGATATGCGTACCGGTTTCTACGATAAAATTTATTCAGGCAAAACAAAAATACTGGTCCGTCGTACGAAAGAGCGACAGGAAAAAATAGTTGATAAAAAATTAATTGTCCAATTCCCATTCAAAGACTTTTACTATCTATACAAAGATGGAAAGTACAATACTGTACGGTCCAAGAAATCCGTATTAGCCCTTTTTCCTGAACATAAAAGCGAATTGCGAAAGGCTTTGCGTACCAATAAGATCAAATATAGAAAAGAGAGGGAAAGTGCGATTGTTACCATGGTTACCCGTTATGACGAATTAACTAAACAATGAAAATATTCAGAAACTTTACTTTTCTTCTTTGTTTGATTTTTCTGTCCCAGTCCGGCTGGGCGCAGAATGTCACGGAGCCTCGCATTACCATTCACCTGGATTCTGCCCGCTTTAACGATTTTGTCAAAGATGTGGAAAGACAGACAGGCTATTTTTTCTATTACGATGCTGCCCGGTTTGATAGCCTGACGATTGATCTGGATGTAAAAGACCAAACGATAAGAACCGTTCTGGAACAGGTTTTCAGAGGGTCGGATTTTACATTTGCAATTGATCAGAAAAAGCGGGTTTACGTAACCGAAGGACAACGAATCATCACGCAATTGCAGCCTGGAATTTTTAATCCAAACAGTCCGGATGCGACGGAAACGGTAACTTATGCTACGCCGGATAATGAGGTCCAGGAAAAATTGCTTTCCACAGCGGAAAGTAAAGTGCATGAAATTGGTATAAAACGATATAAAATTCAGCCGGGAAATTCCACCATGACGGGGTATATCAGGAGTGCCGTTACGGGAGAGCCAGTGATAGGTGCGGCCATTTTTATCGAGTCCCCCTCCATTGGTGTCACCACGGATGCACTTGGGTATTATGCGCTGACTATCCCGAGAGGAAAGCAAAAAGTCAAGATCAAGAGTTTTGGAATGCGGGAAACACAGCGTCAGATCATTCTTTATTCAGATGGAAAACTGGATGTGGAAATGCGGGAGAGTGTTATTGCCTTGAAAGAGGTTTCTGTGAAAGCAGGCATGGATAAGAACGTGGTAGGGACGCAGATGGGGCAGGTGAAACTGACCATCAAAAATCTTAAACAGGTTCCGACGGTTTTTGGGGAAACGGATTTGCTCAGAACTGTACTGACCTTGCCCGGCGTAAAATCTGTGGGAGAAAATAGCACCGGGCTTAATGTTCGCGGCGGGTCGACGGACCAGAATCTGATCCAGTTCAATGATGCGGTGATTTACAATCCGTCGCACCTTTTCGGATTTTTTTCCGCTTTTAATCCAGATGTACTTAAAGAGGTTGAATTATATAAAAGCACAATTCCTTCAAAGTTTGGCGGAAGATTATCATCCGTTCTTGATATCAGCAGTCGCGACGGGAATAAAAAGAAATTTGTAGCGTCGGGTGGAATCGGCCTGGTAACGGGCAGATTAACAGTTGAAGGTCCGATCATTAAGGATAAAACTTCTTTCATTCTGGGAGGGCGTTCAACCTATTCAAGCTGGTTATTGAAGCGACTTGACGATGATAAGTATAACAATAGCTCAGCATCATTCTATGATGTTAATTTTAATGTCAGCCACGAAATAAACGAAAAGAATAGTCTTCTTGTGACGGCTTATATTAGCAAAGATAAGTTCAGGCTGTTTGGTGATACCACATATTCCTATCAAAACCAGCTTGCTTCTTTGAAATGGAAACACACATTTAACGCGCGGTTATTTGGGGAGTTCACGGCTTCACACAGCAAGTATAATTACCAGATGGAAAGTAAGGGTTTGCCCTTAAATGCATTTGATCTGAAATTTGATATAAACCAGTCGCAGTTCAAGGCTGATTTTAACTACGTTCTTCATCCGAAACATACGCTGGATTTTGGTATGAGTTCGGTTTATTACAAGCTACACCCCGGCTCATTTCAGCCAAACGGTGAGCAATCACTGGTAATTCCTGACGAATTGCAGCAGGAGCAAGCGCTGGAAAGTGCTCTTTATCTGGAAGATAAATTTGAAGTGAATCCGAGGCTTTCTATCACGGCCGGGTTACGGTATTCATTTTACCAGTATTTAGGGCCAAGAACGGTTAATAAGTATGTGCCCGGTTTTCCGATCGACAAAATTTACGAAGACGGTACGCAGGCATATGCTTCGGGTAAAAAGATCAAGGGGTATGGCGGGCCGGAATATCGCCTTTCTATGCGTTACACGATTTACGATAATCTTGCTTTGAAAATCAGTTACAACACGTTGAGGCAATATATTCACTTGCTGACCAACACGATGACGGTATCACCAACGGATATCTGGAAACTGAGCGATCAATATATCAAGCCGCAGACCGGAGATCAGATATCAGTCGGATTATATAAAAATCTTCGTGGAAATAAAATTGAACTTTCGTTGGAAGGGTATTACAAAAACATACATAACTTCCTGGATTACAAGGGTGGAGATTCCCTGATTATGAATCCGCGTATTGAAGCCGCAGTTTTGGGAACAAAAGGAAAAGCCTATGGCGTGGAACTGATGATCAAGAAAATGACAGGCAAGCTTAACGGATGGATAGGATATACCTATTCCCGTACACTTTTGCGTGCGCTGGATCGTGAGTCTCCCGATGCACCGAACAAGGGAAATTACTATCCAAGCAATTACGATAAGCCGCATGATTTTACGATGATCACCAATTATCGTTTTTCGCACCGGTTCAGTTTGTCGTTCAATTTTACTTACAGCACGGGCCGGCCGTATACACCTCCGATAGGCAAATATATTATAGACGGCTCGCAGCGGGTTTATTATGCCGACCGGAACCAGTTCAGGATTCCTGACTATTACCGTACGGATCTGGCTTTAAATATCGAGGGAAACCATAAGGTGAGAAAACTGGCACACAGCTCCTGGACATTGGCTGTGTATAATGTTCTGGGTCGTAAAAATCCGTCTTCTGTCTATTTCCAGACACAAAATGGAATGGTAAACGGCTATCAGCTTTCGATTTTTGGTCAGCCCATACCGACAATCACCTATAATTTTAGATTTTAGCCCGGTATGATAAAAAGAAATTGCCTGTTACTTATCGGTTTTCTGACGTTATCGGTACTGTTCGATGGCTGTATTGAACCTTTTTCTCCACCAGAAGTGAATTCGGACGAAGGGTATCTGGTTATAGACGGGTTTTTAAATGTTGGTGCCGATACCAGCAGGATTGAACTCAGCCATACGCAAAATACAAATTCCAGTTTTTCACCCTCGAAGGAAACGGGAGCAATTATTAACGTAGAACAGGAAAAAGGAGAAACCTATTTATTTACAGAAAAAGGAAACGGCAGCTATTACCTGCCTCCCAAATTATTTGATATAACAGTAAAATACCGTCTGCGTATCCGGACTTCTAATGGTAAGGAATACTTGTCCGATTATGTAGCAGTTAAAAATACGCCGCCAATTGATAAAATTGACTATAAAGAAGATCCGCGGCAGGATGCTATGGTCATCAATATCAATACACATGACTCTAAAAATGAAACCAGGTTTTACCGATGGAAATTTGAAGAAACATATGAATACAGGGCAGCGTTATATTCCGGACTGGAAGTAGTGGATGGAAAAATAATTGGCAGGCGGGAAGATATCAATACGTGCTGGCGTACGCTGAAATCGGGCAATATATTGCTGGGATCTACCATTAAGCTTTCCTCGGATATTATCAAGGATCTTCCGTTGACAACCGTACCGGTCAGTACCAATAAGCTGCTCATCAAGTATAGTATTCTGGTTAAACAATACGGATTGACACAGGATGCTTTTGAATACTGGACCAGTTTAGCTAAAACCACAGAAGGGACCGGTAGCTTATTCGATCCTTTGCCATCGCAGGTAACCGGAAATATAAAAAATACAGCTGATAACAAAGAGCTGGTTTTTGGCTATTTCAGTGCATCGGTTGAGCAGCAGATGCGCATCTTTATGACGCCCATGCTGGGCAGATATCCAAGATGTGAAGATCCGTCAAAGCTTACGATAAAAGAAGCGATATCTTCCAATGGGGTGCTGTTGAGTTACACCGGAACAATGCCGGATTCTGTTTACGTAAGCAATGCTTCGTGTGCGGATTGCCGGGCGCAGGGAGGAGCGAACAAAAAACCTTCTTTCTGGGAATGATATAAATAAAATGTTATGAAAAGATATTGTTTTGGTCTCGCAGCTTTTCTGATTTTTATATTAAATGGCTGTATAGAACCATTTTCTCCGCCGGAAGTAAATGAGGATCAGGGGTATCTTGTTATTGACGGGTTTCTCAATGTAGGTTCAGATACCAGCAGAATCGAGCTGAGCCACACGCAAAATGCCAGTGCAACTCAGCCAGCAGCAACCGAATCTATGGCGAAAATTGCGGTAGAGGAAGAAAACGGACAAACGTATGATTTTATAGAAAAAGGCAACGGATCTTATTTTTTGCCTCCGCGGAATTTTAACCAGAACAGCAAATATCGGTTACATGTCAAAACGATAAATGGTCAGGAATATCTTTCAGATTATGTTGAGGTCAGGAATACGCCGCCTATTGACAGCATAACCGGGCGGTATGACCCGCGGCAGAGTGGTATGGTGATGGCGGTGAATACCCGTGATACACAAAATAACACCCGTTTTTATCGATGGAAATTTGAGGAAACCTGGGAATATCGTACGGCGTATTATTCAAGTCTGGAACTTTTGATAAGGCCTGATAACAGCCGGCAGATTATCTCCCGTGCCGAAAATATAAACGTTTGCTGGCGAACCGTAAAATCGGGGAACATATTGTTGGGGTCTACGATCAAGCTTTCACAGGATATCATCAAAGATCTGCCGCTTACGGTGGTGCCTGTTTCTACCAATAAACTTTATTTTAAATACAGCATTCTGGTAAAACAATATGGCCTCACCCAGGATGCGTTCGAATACTGGACAAGTCTCGCCAAAACGACAGAAGGTACCGGAAGCTTATTTGATCCGCTTCCTTCTCAGGTAACAGGGAATATCAAAAACGTAGCAAATGGTAAGGAACTGGTTTTTGGCTATTTCAGCGCTTCGGTTGAACAGAAAAAACGCATTTTCCTAACCCCTAATCTTGGAAGTTACCCAAGATGTTCGCCGCCTGATACACTATCTATAAAAGAGGCTCTGGAAAGTTCAGCCATGCTGATGAATTATATTGGAATAAGGTCGGATTCTGTACTTATTACGAGCAGCAACTGTGCAGATTGCAGAGTTCAGGGCGGAGTCACGAAGAAACCTTCTTTTTGGGAATGATTTACACTATAACGCATATAAAGTCGTGAATTACAGGTATTTGATATTAGCGCTGGTCAGTTTTATTACCTTGCCTTTTTCAGGAAAGGGGCAAGGTAATACTGCCGATGAAATTCAGAAAAAATTTCAGCTGTATAGTCAGCGCGCTGTGCAGGAAAAATTATATCTGCATCTTGACAGGAGTTTTTATCTGGTGGGAGAAACGATGTGGTTCAAGGCCTATGATGTAAACGGAGCATCGCATAAATTTATGGATTTGAGCAAGATCGCTTATCTCGAAGTAATGGATAAAGATCAGAATGCAGTCGTTCAAACAAAAATTTCCATTTTGGGAGGGAAAGGTAATGGATCGCTGGTACTTCCGTCTTCTATGATAAGTGGAAATTACAAAGTCAGGTGTTATACCAACTGGATGAAAAATTTCAGTTCTGATTTCTATTTTGAAACATCCATATCGGTAGTAAATCCATTTGTCAAATTTGATCCAAATCCAGACGAAAAGAAAGAAATCACCTACGATGTTCAGTTTTTTCCGGAAGGCGGGCATCTGGTAAGTAATGTTGAAAGTAAGGTTGGATTCCGGGCCGTTGACAGCAATGGGAAAGGAATCTATTTTCAGGGTGCTTTGATCGATCAGAACAATGATACCATCATTCGGTTTGAGCCGGTAAAATTCGGTATCGGAAATTTCACTTTTAAACCGGTTTCCGGAAATAGTTACAAGGTAGCTGTGAGCAACAGCAGAGGGATTATCGGGACATATCCATTATCTGAAATCAAGGAGCAGGGTTATGTGATGCAGCTGACGGAATTATCTGCCGATCAGTTGACTGTTCTGGTGACCGTACCGCATGGCACTGAAAATGTGACCTTATTTGTACAGACCCGCCAGGAAAATAAATACAGCGATACAAAAGCGTTGACGGAGGGCAAGGCAACGTTTGTGCTGGACAAAACAAAATTGGGTGACGGCATATCTCAAATCACGGTTTTTAATGCATCAGGAATCCCGGTTTGCGAAAGGCTTTATTTTAAACGTCCTGCAAAAGATCTGAAAATCGAAGGAAAGGTAAGTAAGGACGAATATGTGACAAGAGACCGGGTGGTGATGGATTTGAGTGCCAGCTCGGATGGCGGTGTTGCGGAAATAGCTGATTTGTCGGTTTCCGTATCGCTGCTGGATTCAATTCAGTCGGAAGATCATGAAAACATTCATAGTTTTCTTTTTCTGTCTTCTGATCTGAAAGGAAATGTGGAATCTCCTGAATACTATACCCGGCGCGGCAGTAATGCGTCTGATATCGATAATCTGATGCTTACGCATGGCTGGCGAAGATTCAAATGGGATGACGTTTTCAAGCCGTTGGCAGCGTATCCGAATCTGCCTGAATTCGATGGGCATTTTATTTTTGGAAAAGTTTATAATACCATAACCGGAGCTCCCGCGCCAGGCATTAATGCATTCCTTGCCGCCCCCGATTCGCCGGCGAGATTATATTTTTCAAAATCAGGAAAATCAGGTGAAGTGCGTTTTGAAGTGAAGGAATTTTATGGACCCAAAGAACTTTCCATCCAGACCAATTTGCGATCGGACAGTACGTATCGCTTTGAAATTGAAAATCCTTTTTCAAAACAGCCGCTCAATTCCGGTATATCTTCTTTTTATTTTGATAAAAATCTGGAAAATCAGCTCCTGACGCGCTCGATTAATATGCAGACCTACAATTCGTTTTTGCCAAAATGGTACCGGGAAGCCAAATATGTTTTTTCTGATTCGCTTGCGTTTTTCGGTAAACCTGATGAAAAATACTTGCTGGACGATTTTACCCGTTTCCCCACAATGGAAGAAGTCATGCGAGAATACGTGCGGGGTGTGATGGTAAGAAGGCGCCAGAAGGAATTTCATTTCATGATGATGGATAAATTATTCCCCCAAACATTTTTTAGCGCAGATCCTTTGATTTTACTCGATGGTATTCCTATTTTTAGTACGGATAAGATCATGGCGTTCGATCCATTGAAAGTGAAGAAGATAGAATTAATGAGCGCCCGGTACTTTCTTGGGTTTGGAGAATTTACCGGAATCGTAAGTTTATCAACTTATCGGGGCGATCTTGCTGGATTTGAGCTGGATCCTCGTATCTTGGTAATGCCTTACGAAGGCCCGCAGGTGAAACGGGAATTTTATGCACCAAAATATGACACACCAATAAACATGCAGACCAGAATTCCTGATTTTAGGAATCTATTACACTGGGCACCGGATGTTTTAACAGATAAAGAGGGAAAGTCACAACTTAGTTTTTACACTTCCGATCAGACGGGGCGTTACAAAGTGGTGATACAAGGAATAACAAAAAATGGTTTGGCTGGTAGTAAAACATTTACTTTCGAAGTAGCACGTAGAAATTTATAGACCTTATAGTGTCGTCCACCCAAACATAGTGAAGTTACTATGTCCCAACTTGAAAACCCGGAGATTCTTCTTCGGGTTTTTCTTTTGGCTGTAATACATAGTCCAAGGAGGTTAAACGCAGAGGAAGGGAGTTTTGCGCAGAGGGCACTGAGGTCACACTGCGCAGTTTTATGGTTTGGTGAAATTATAACTCCGTGCACGTTGCGAAACTCTTTTAGTTAACACGGAGTCCGGGCAGGTTAAACGCAGAGGAAGGGAGTTTTGCGCAGAGGGCACTGAGGTCACACTGCGTAGTTTTATGGTTTGGTGAAATTATAACTCCGTGCACGTTGCGAAACTCTTTTAGTTAACGTGGAGTCCGGGCAGGTTAAACGCAGAGGAAGGGAGTTTTGCGCAGAGGGCACTGAGGTCACACTGCGTAGTTTTATGGTTTAGTGAAATTATAACTCCGTGCACGTTGCGAAACTCTTTTAGTTAACGCGGAGTCCGGGCAGGTTAAACGCAGAGGAAGGGAGTTTTGCGCAGAGGGCACTGAGGTCACACTGCGCCGTTTTATGGTTTTGGTGAAATTATAACTCCGTGCACGTTGCGAAACTCTTTTAGTTAACACGGAGTCCGGGCAGGTTAAACGCAGAGGGAGGGAGTTTTGCGCAGAGGGCGCGGCGCGCAGTTTTATGATTTAATGAAATTATAACGCGTGAAACTCTGCGAAAAACCTCCCCGAACTCTGCGTTTAAACCGCGATCAGATGTAGAATTCAGAAGTGTGTTTGATTTCCTTCAAAACGAAGGTGCTGTTCAAAACGCCAATGTTATCGATCTTGGATAATTTATACTTTACAAAATCGTGGTATTCGTCCAGACTTCGGACATTGATTTTCAGGAGAAAATCAACCTGTCCGGCCATGTGATAACATTCCTGTACCTCATCGAGATTTTGAATTTCCTGCTCAAATTTTTCAATAAAGGCTTCGTTATGATAACGCATGGAAACCTGGCAGATCGTAGTAATGGGTCTGTTAATCAGTTTTTTATCCAGAATGGCTACGTATTGTTTGATAAATCCCAGGTTTTCCAGCCGGCGAATCCGTTCATAAATTGGGGAAATGGTCAGGTTTAGTATCGTGGCGATTTCCTTGGTTGTCTTTTTTGCATCTTTTTGTAAAATGCGCAATATTTTGGTGTCGATTTTATCTATTTCGTCCATGATGGCATAATATTTCCTGCTTTTATAAAACAGATGATATGTAAAAAGTAATTTTTTCTTTTAATTGGCGGGTATACAATAATATTTATCAAAATTAGACGAAAATATTTAAAATATTATCTTAAAATGCAAAATTGCAAGTGATTTATACTTTATAAATGCCTTGTGAAATGAAATCTGAAAGTATATTAGTAATCGGAGCAAATGGCCAGATCGGGTCGGTTTTGGTGGAATATTTGCGTGGTATTTATGGCGATAATAAAGTGATTGCTTCGGATCTGAGATTAAACCCGGATCGCAGCGATTATTTTGAAGTGCTTGATGCAACGGATGGTAAAGCTTTGCACGAAATCGTAAAACGCCATTCGATAACCCAGATTTATCATCTGGCTGCCATTTTATCTGCCAAAGGAGAACAGGATCCTTTGAATACCTGGCAGATTAATATGCAGACTTATTTTAACGTGCTCGAAGTTGCCCGTGAATTGGGTGTCAGGAAAATATTTTATCCTAGTTCTATTGCTGTTTTTGGCGCACACGTTCATGGTTCGGCAGACCAGTTTTCTTTTCTGGATCCTTCGACGGTGTATGGAATAAGTAAAGCGGCGGGTGAAAACTGGTCAAATTATTATTTCAATCGGTATGGAATGGATGTTCGTTCGCTGCGTTATCCCGGAATTATCAGCTATCAATCCATGCCGGGAGGCGGAACCACGGATTATGCCGTAGATATTTATCATAAAGCGGTTAAAGGGGAACACTTTGATTGTTTTTTGAAAGAAGACGCGACATTGCCGATGATTTACATGAATGACGCCCTGGACGCAACAGTTCGTCTGATGGAAGCACCAGCAGAAAAAATCAGTGTGCGAACGGGTTATAATCTGGCAGGAATGAGTTTTTCGCCCAGAGAAATTTACGAAAGCATCCAGAAGCATATTCCTGATTTTAAAATAAGCTATAACCCTGATTATCGTCAGGCGATTGCCGAATCATGGCCATCAGCAATAGATGATTCCGAAGCGCGCAAAGACTGGGGATGGCGGCCTGCCTATTCTCTTGATAAAATGACTGAGGAAATGATTCAGGAATTGAGAAAAAAATATGAGATCGTAAGAAGCTAGTCTTCGTTTGTTCATCCAAATTAAAATATTATGTACGGAAATATAAAAGAACAACTTCAGGGAGAACTTGATGGAATAAAAGAGGCCGGACTTTACAAAACCGAACGCATTATCGTTACGCCGCAGGCTGCGCGGATTGCTACGGACAACGGCAAAGAGGTTTTGAATTTTTGTGCGAACAATTATCTTGGATTGTCCTCGCATCCGGATGTGATCGAGGCAGGTATTGATGCGATCCGTACGCACGGTTTTGGCATGTCGTCTGTCCGGTTTATTTGTGGGACACAGGATATTCATAAAGAACTGGAAAAGAAAACGGCCGAATTTTTGGGGACGGAGGATTGTATTTTATATGCAGCCGCGTTTGATGCGAACGGTGGTGTTTTTGAGCCCTTGCTGGGAGAGCAGGATGCCATTATTTCGGATGAATTAAACCACGCTTCCCTGATCGACGGTATTCGTTTGTGCAAAGCAAAGCGTTTCCGTTACAAACACAATAATCTGGAAGATCTTGAACAGCAATTGAAAGATGCGCAGGGAAGCAGAAGAATTCTGATCGTAACAGACGGTGTTTTTTCGATGGACGGTACCATTGCACAGCTGGATAAAATCTGTGATCTGGCAGAGCAATACAGCGCAATGGTCATGATCGATGAATGCCATGCTTCGGGGTTTATCGGGAAAACCGGACGCGGAACGCATGAATTCCGCAACGTTATGGGCCGGATTGATATCATTACCGGAACCTATGGCAAAGCGCTGGGTGGTGCTTCGGGCGGTTTTACTGCTGCAAAAAAAGAAATTGTGGAAATTCTTCGCCAGCGTTCGCGCCCTTATTTGTTCTCTAATACGCTTGCTCCCTCCATCGTTGGGGCGTCTATTAAAGTGCTGGATTTGTTGACAAGCTCGACCGCACTTCGTGATAAACTGGAAAATAGTACAAAATATTTCCGTGAAGAAATGACGAAAGCCGGTTTTGATATTCTTCCGGGGGAGCATCCTATTGTACCGATTATGCTGTATGATGCAAAACTTGCACAAGCGTTTGCGGCAAAATTACTGGACGAGGGCATTTATGTGATCGGGTTTTTCTATCCGGTGGTGCCACAGGGAAAAGCCAGGATCCGTGTACAGATTTCAGCAGGCCATGAGCAGGAACATCTGGAAAAAGCCGTTGCGGCATTTACCAAAGTAGGTAAAGAGCTGGGGATGATCCAATAAATAATAATGATCAGCTTAAATACAGAAAGCCGGATACTTCTCAGTGTCCGGCTTTTCTGGCAAAATGTGGATGGCAGGTTTATTGACTTATTACTGCTGTGGTTCAGTTTCTAAAAGCTCCACTTCCACATGTAACGATTGTAAAGTTGCATTGCCGTATTGCGTAACCATGGCGACATCTGCCGCATCACGGCCGTGAGCGATCTCTATACGGTATCCTTCCGTTTTTTCCTGTACTGCGTCAAAAGTGTACCAATCGCCGCCGATATAAACCTCAAACCACGCGTGAAGGTCCATTTCTTTTAATTTATCCAGATAACCAACCGTCATTCTGGTCGGTATACACAGATTCCGGCAAAGTGCAATGGCTAAATGCGTAAAGTCGCGGCAGACACCAATTCTGTTTCTCGCAAGATCCAGCGCTGTTGTGCTGGCATCGGTAACCCCATACTGATATTTGATATTCTGATGTATCCAGGTTCTTATGGCTTCCACTTGTTCATAGCCGGGAGCCAGATTTCCTGCAATTTCCATCGCAAGCATATTGATTTCGTGCAAGTCCGACTCACAATAACGGCTAGGAAGAATGTAATGCATGACAGCATCCGGTAAATCGCCGACAAGCATAAATTGTGGTGCCGGGTTCGGGATTACTTTGGTAGGATTTACCTGTGCCTCTACTTCACTGGTGATTGTAACCTGGCCGACAGGTAAAACGGTTCTCTGACACGGATTGCCATAAATGTCGGTATATTCTGAAAATGGGACAGAGGGTTCTATATTAAAACCTTCTTTGATGATCGACTGTCCTTCCTGACGCCTCGGGCGTAACATTGTGGTCACTGTTGTGGGTGCATATACGTCATACGTAAATATGCTGCGTCCCTTCATTTTCATCTATGAATCGTTTTAAAGTAAAGTTTAGTAAAGATAGAAAGCTTTATTGGTGTAAATCAGTGATAAAACCCATTTTAAAATTTTCTTAATATGGCCTCTAAACAATTATGCCAGACATACAGCACGATAACTAACCAGGAACATTGTGAGTCGCTTACATAAAAATTAAATTCTTTGAGACGTGATCTAATTTTACTAGATTTCCGTTTTCCAATACAAGTAGTAAAAAGATGGCATGATTGTAGTTTCAGCCGGATTTTGTAAGGCTTAGTCCGGTAGTTCGATAAGCGATCGATTTGCGGATCATTTTAAAATTTAAAGTTTATTCCTATGGCAATTACAAAGTGGATAGTAGACCCGGTACACTCTGATGTACAATTTAAAATTAAACATTTGGTGATCTCTACGATTACGGGTTCTTTCAAGAATTTCGAGGGAGGAGCAACATCCGATCTGAATGACTTTGAGAATGCCGAAATTCATTTTTCCCTGGATGTTGACAGTATTGATACCAATCAGGATATGCGTGACACGCACTTAAAATCCGCCGATTTTTTTGATGCAGAGCAGTTTCCGCATATCACCTTCCAGTCTAATTATTTTCATAAAGTGAAAGGTGACCATTATAAACTTTCTGGCTTGCTGACTTTAAAAGGAATCACAAAACCTATTGAACTGGATGCGGAATATGGCGGGACCGAGCGCGACGCTGATGGGAATATCAGATTAGGATTCGAAGTGGAAGGAAGACTAAGCCGTCAGGAATTTGGTCTGAATTATATGCAACTCACAGAAACCGGTGGCTTGTTAATCGGGGAGGATGTGAAGCTCATTGCTAATATTCAGCTGGTTAAGCAAAGTTAAGTTTTTTGTAAGTACATAAATATGCCTGCTGCTACTTAAAGTAGTGCAGGCATATTTTGTTTACTGAGCATAGATAAAAATGAGATGCTGATTTTAACAGTTCAGCGATCATATGTTACCATTCATCAGAATTTTAATAAACAGTTTGTTTTTAATAAACACTGTTCAGTATATTTGTAACGTAAATAAAATCAAGGTATGGGAATCACGGAACGTAAGGAAAGAGAGCGCGAGGAAATGAGAGATTTGATATTGCAGGCAGCTCAGAAATTATTTCTTACCCAGGGATTTGAAAAAACAAGTATTAGAGGTATTGCAGAGGCGATAGAATACAGTCCGGCAACGATTTATCTTTATTACAAGGATAAAAACGAATTGCTTTATTCGCTGCATGAGGCGGCTTTCCTTAAACTGATGCATGAATTTAGAGAGGTGGGTGCTATTGCCGATCCATTTGAAAGATTAACGGGGCTAGGGAATCAATACATCAAATTTGCTATTGAAAATCCGGAACTGTATGATCTGATGTTTATTATGGACGCGCCAATGGAAGCCTTGGAGTGCCGTGACGAATCATGGGAAGATGGTAAACTGGCGTTCGAGGCGCTAACTACAACCATTGAGGGTTGCATAAGAGGGGGGTATTTTAAAGAGACCACGGATGTTCAGAATGCAGCCTTAACGATCTGGAGTTTTATGCATGGCCTGCTTTCCATTTACTTGAAAAAGCGCATGGATATGTTTGGAGATAACCGGGAGATTGAGCGTATTCATGAATCTTTTGCCCTGTTTATGAAGATAATTAAGAGCTCACTTTAAGTTAATTAGCCGTGAAAAATTTTAAAAATTGAAAAAGTTACCGAACAACGGTTTTCGATTACCAATACAATAACAACCTTGCTTTTAAGCAGGCATCTCGGGAACAGTCGCCACTAAAAAAATTTGCCCTTTTACTAAACACTGTTTATTAAATGATCTATGATTATCAGAGCCATAATTTTACTCTTTTTAACTTCCGGGCTGTTAAAAGCACAGAATTCAGCCGTTCTGGAAGGTTATGTACAGGAAGGGCTGCGTAATAACCTTTCTCTGAAGCAGGAAACATTGGAAATTCAAAAAGCTGCGGAGGCGATCAGGCAGGCAAAGGCACTTTTTTATCCACAAATTACTTTTGCACCGACGTATTCAGTAGCAGCCGGTGGCCGTCGTCTTAACTTTCCCGTTGGTGATCTGTTGAATCCGGCTTATAAATCGCTGAATGAACTGACCGGGAAAAACCAGTTTCCGACTAATATTGAAAACGTAGATATTCTGCTCGCACCAACAAATTTTCACGACACGAAGGTCAGTGTAACATATTCGATATATAATCCGGAGATAAAATATAATTACCTCATTCAGAAAAGCTTGCTCACCGCGCAGGAGGCTAAAAAACGGGTGGTTGAAAATGAACTCAGATATTCTATCGAAGCAGCTTATTTCCAATATCTGCAAACCTTAGAGGCTGTCAGGATTTTGGAAAATAGCAGCAAGGTTCTGGATGAACTGGTGAGGCTGAACAAAAAACTTGTTGCCAATAATGTGATTACAAAAGATGCGGTTTTTTCAGCTGAGTATGAAGTGAGCAAGCTGGTTCAGCAACGGACGGAGGCGAGCAAAAACAGGCAGGTAGCGCAGGCATATTTCAATTTTCTGTTAAATAATGAATTGACAAATGAGATAACGGTAGATTCGGTTTTGGCAAAACCTGCTGTTATTCATCTTGAAAAGGCAGCGGATTTGCAAGGATTAACTGCGCAGGCAGTAGCAAACCGGCAAGAATTGAAACAGCTCGATTTTTCTATTCAGGCTTCAAACCAGGCAATTTCTCTGCAGGAAAAATCGGCATACCGACCTTCTCTTTTTATTGGCGGAAACGTAGGTTTTCAGGGATATGGTTATTCTTTTAAAGATCAGCAATATGCGCTAGGGCAGGTTGGTCTGCAATGGGATATTTTCAAAGGATTTGAGCGGAAATCAAAGATTCAGCAGGCCAAAATCCAAACCGATTTACTGAAAACGAAACAAAGCGAGGTTGAAAAACAAATTGCTTTACAAACTACACAGGCCTTCTACGATCTGGTTTCCACGCGGGAATCACAAACCGCTGCTGAAAATGGTTTTGTCAACGCAACCCAGTATTTCAGGCTGATCGACAGCAAATACCGAAACGGGAATGTATTGCTTCTTGAATATATAAAAGCGCAAAACGATGTCCAGACTGCGCAGTTACAGCAGTCGATCACGAAATACGATGTTTTGATTAAAAGATCAATGCTTAACAAAATTACCGCAGAACCATAAGTCAGGTACAAATCCGTTTCGTAATTCTGTAATGACTTCTGCCCTTTCGCCAGCTCCGAACAAAATAGTAATTCCCTCAGGCTTATTGATTTCTTTGAACAATTAAAAGACAGGTATCAATGATTTTTAACAGAAACAAAATGAAAACGACTATACATATTTCTTCAATCATGGCCTTGATGCTTTTGCAGACAGGGTGTGGTAGTGAAAAAAAGGAAGAAAAAACAGAATTTTCGACAAAAGATGAAGTTCCTGTAAAACTGACAAAAATTGAAAAAACCAACCGGTCTGAGCCGATACGTGTAGCGGGTACGGTAGCGTCCTCTCAGGAAGCCCGTTTGGCTTTTAAAATTGGTGGTGTAATCAATAAAGTCTATGTTAAAGAGGGGCAGGCTGTAAGAAAAGGACAACTTTTAGCCACCCTGGATCTAACGGAAATTGACGCGCAGGTGAGCCAGGCTCAGTTTTCTGCTGAAAAATCGGAGCGTGATATGAAACGTGTCCGCAATATGGTGAACGATACTGCAGCAACGCTGGAGCAACTGCAAAACGCTACGACAGGGTATGATGTGGCTCAGCAAAACCTGAAAATAGCCAGGTTTAATCAGTCTTACGCGAAAATCATTTCGCCTATTGACGGGACTGTTACACAAAAAATGGTCAACGAAGGAGAACTGATCGGGGCCAACAGCCTGGCATTTCTTCTTGCCTCCAATCACAAAAATGACTGGGTGGTGCGTGTGAGTGTTTCTGATAAGGACTGGGCAAGAATTAAGATGGGGGACAAGGCTTCTGTGCAGCTGGATGCTTATCCTGACGCGCCGTTTGCTGGAATGATAAGTAATCTGGCTCAATCGGCAGATCCGGGAAGTAAACTGTATGAAATAGAAGTGAAAATCAATCCGGCAGGGAAGAGATTTGCGAATGGATTATATGCCAGAGCTAGTCTTATCCCTTCTCAGAGCAGAAGTTATACGATCATTCCGGTGGAAGCGGTGGTTGAAGGAAATGGTGAAAATGCCTTTGTCTATATCAATGACAACGGTAAAGCAAAACGCATTCCGATTAAGATCGGCTATCTGGATGGAGAAAAGGTTTTGGTTACAAATGGTCTGGATGATATTTCAGAGGTAGTCACAGCTGGATCGGCTTATCTGACAGAAGGAGCTGCATTGGTAATTAAGAATTAACGAATCACTTTCAAAAACAGATTGGTTAGCACATCCAAAAATGATGGTGTTACTGATGTGATGCGATTTGAAATAAGAGATTCGTTCAGCAGAAATATTTTATGAATTCTGACAAAACTTGTCAAGGGTAATTGAGGTCCGGAAAAATCTTGTGCGTTGATGGGAAGAGAAAGTGTATCATTTTTAACCTGGCTCGTAATCTGAATCAATAAATAATCACCGGTTGAATTTACGATATCATTGGAGACAACAAGCGCCGGCCTTTTTTTAGTTTGAGAAATGTCTGTAAATGGGAATTGTACTGCAACAATATCACCTCGCTTGTATAATGCCATAGATTAAATCAGATTATCCCAACGCTGATCCTCTTCGCTTTCCCATTCCTCGGCTAGCGAAGACTCAGAAAGCAGGGAAGTTTCATCTGGCGTCATAATCCTTTTAACAAGAGAAATTCCTTCAATTTCATGAAGTGCTTTTTCTACTTTTTCGATATCAACGTTCTCACGAACAGTAATTAATAAGGTTTCCATATTAATCAGGATTTGAACAAAAATACTAATTTAAAATGAACATTTCTGAGTTTTCCGTTAAGAACTGGCAATTCATGCTGGTGATGTTTGTTGGCGTGGTGGCGCTGGGGTTAAACTCTTTGCTGAATATGCCGAGAGGCGAGGACCCGGAATTTTTTGCACCCTCCTTTGCCGTTGTTTATGTATATCCGGGAACAGATGCGCTGGACATGGAAGAGCTGGTGGTGGATAAGGTGGAGAAGCGGTTAAGTGCATTGGAAAATGTAAATACCCTTAAAACCAGTGTTGACGACGGGTTGGCAGTTGTGGTTATCGAATATGATTACAGCGAAGATCCTGATGAAAAATACCAGGAACTGACCCGTGAAATCGGTGCTTTGCAAAAAGAATTACCGACCGATATTTTCAGTACTGAAATACGTCGTTTTTCACCGACAGATGTGAATATTATCCAGGTGGCATTGGTTTCGGAAACAGCGTCGAATAAAGAAATGGGCGATCAGGCGGATCGTCTGAAAGATGAATTGGCGAAAGTGAAAAGTTTAAAAACGGTTCAGGATTGGGGATATCCGGCTGGTACTGTCAGGATTTCTTTAAATCTTGAAAAAATGGCACTTGAAAAAGTCCCTGTAACACAGGTAGTAAATGCTTTACAGAGTGAAAATTATAATATTCCGGGTGGCAGTATTCAGGCAGGAACACGAAAATTCAATATCAAAACGTCGGGAGATTATCAGTCGATCGAAGAAATAAGGAATACGATTGTTGCCAGTACTGGATTTGGCAGTAAATCACAGAAAATAATTTATCTGCGTGATATTGCCACGGTTAATTTCGATTATGCAGAAGAATCACATATCACCCGGCTGAATGGCCATCGGGCAGTGCTGGTTACTGCGGCTCAAAAAGAAGGCCAGAACATTGAGAAAGTGGGCCTGATGGTCAATCCGGTTATTGAGAAATTTAGCAAAACTTTACCCGATCAGATAAAGCTGATCAAAAACTTTGATCAGTCTGAAAGTGTGAGCAAGCGCCTGGGCCGGTTTGGAAAAGATTTCGCCATTGCTATTTTCCTCGTAGCACTCACGTTATTGCCATTGGGTTTTCGGGCTGCGTTGGTTGTGATGATTTCCATTCCCTTGTCTTTGGCGATAGGTCTGGCGGCTATTGACTTCTTGGGGTTTAGCATTAATCAGTTGAGTATTGTAGGGTTGATTGTTGCATTGGGAATCCTGGTGGATGACTCGATCGTTGTGGTAGAAAACATTGAACGCTGGATGCGCGACGGACACCCCAAACGTGAAGCAGCCGTTAAAGCCAGCAAACAGATTACCTTGGCGGTCATAGGTTGTACCGTAACGCTGGTTCTTGCATTTTTACCGCTCAATTTCCTTCCCGAAGCGTCCGGCGATTTTATTCGCAGTCTGCCCATGGCGGTGACGATGACGATTTTGGCCTCCATGCTGGTTTCCCTGACCATTGTTCCTTTTTTAAGTAGTCGTCTTTTAAAAGAATCCCACAATCCGGAAGGCAACATTTTTATGCGTTCTTTGAAGAAAGTGATCAGTGGCTCATACAGCAAATTGCTTCACTGGTCGTTGCTTCACCCTGTTCCAACGCTGCTTGTGGCGCTTTTGATTTTTGTCGGGTCGCTGGGGCTTACCAAAGTTATCGGATTTTCTCTTTTTCCGAAGTCTGAAAAACCAATGTTTTTGATTACGGTAGAAACGCCGGATGGTACAGCACTTTCAGAAACCGACCGCGTAGCCCGTTATGTGGAGAGCGAATTAAAGAAAGTGCCGGAAGTGATTTACAGCACGGCCAATATTGGCAAGGGTAATCCAAGAATTTATTACAATGTGATCCAGCGTTCAGAAGCGACGAATTATGCTGAATTTTTTATTCAGCTAAAAGATATGAAACCGGACGAAAAGGAAGTGATCATCGAGGAATTTCGCAACCGCTTTACCAATATTCCGAATGCGCGGGTTGAAGTAAAAGATTTTGAGCAGGGACCTAATACCGAAGCACCCGTTGCGATCAGGATTTTTGGAGAAGATCTGGATAAATTAAGGACGTTGGCCGGCGATGTGGAAAAAACTTTGAAATCCACAAACGGAACCATGTATGTAAATAATCCGCTGGCGAATCGTAAAATGGACCTTCGTGTAAAGATCAATAAGGAAAAGGCGAGTATGTCTGGCATATCCATTGCTGAAATAAACCGAACGATCCGGCTGGCGGTAGCAGGACTAAATATTGGTAATTACAAGGATGATGAGGGAGATGATTACGTCATTAACCTGACCATGCCCAAAGGGAAAGTAGCGGATCAGAGTGTTTTGAATAACTTGTATGTCAATACTTTGACAGGAACCTCGGTTCCGCTCAGGCAGATAGCTGATCTGAAATTTGAAAGTGCCGTGAACCAGATTCGTCATTATGATCAGGACCGGTACGTAACGGTGACGGCTTATGTGAAAAATGGTTTTTTGGTCGATAATGTTTTCAATGAGGTTATTGCCAAACTGGATAAATATAAATTTCCGGAAGGATTTTATTACAAGGCAGCCGGTGAACTTGAAGCAAGGGAGAAATCTTTTGGCGGATTGACAACAATCATTCTAATCACTGCTTTTGGCTTTCTGGGAGTTTTGGTATTGGAATTCGGGACATTTAAGAGTTCATTGATCGTCTTATCGGTGATTCCGCTTGGTATTATCGGTGCTTTATGCGCACTGTTTCTGGTGGGCTACCCAATGTCCTTCGTTGCCATCGTAGGACTAATAGCCCTGATTGGTATTGAAGTTAAAAACTCGATTTTACTTGTTGATTTTACCAATCAGTTAAGGGCAGAAGGTGTACCGTTAATTGACGCGATTCAACAGGCTGGTGAAATTCGTTTTGTCCCGATTGTACTCACTTCACTGACCGCAATCGGTGGACTGATACCACTGGCTATTGAAGGAAACCCGCTGTATTCGCCGCTGGCGTGGGTTTTGATCGGCGGTTTGATCAGCTCTACCATATTGTCAAGAATTGTGACACCGGTTTTGTATAAGTTATTGCCGCCACAGGTAGAGGTTCAGTAACCTGTATTCTTAACATATATTTTACAAAAGTATCCGACTGGTTGACTCAGAGTCAATCCAGCCGGATATTTTTTTAAATGTTGAAATGGGATTCGTATGGGATGATGGCGGACATTAAAATGATGGATTAATGATGTATTGATAATCCGTCTCTTATTCACAAATTCCCAATCCTTCCATATCTTTACTTCCTCCACGACAATCTCAATTCTTTTTCATGAAATTCCTCAAAATTCTTCTTTACATCTTCGGGTCGCTATTGTTTATTTTATTGCTGATGGTAGCAACCATGGTAACTACGGTTGATCGTACGCCTTACAAAGAAATGGCTTATTACAAGCAATGGAAGGAGAATGTTGGTAAAGTTAGCGCGTTGCCGGCTGGTGATACAGCAACGCAAACACTCAGCGCAGGATGGGCGAAAGTGAATATCACGCCCGAAAAACCAGGGCCGATGGCTGGTTACGGAAAAAGAAAAGGAGCACATTATGAATCCGTTCATGACTCGATATATGTACGCACCGTTGTGGTTGATAATGGGGTTACAAAAGCGGCAATCATTACGGCGGATATGCTTATCGTACCGCCCAATATTACAGAACGGGTAAAGGCGCTTTTGCCAACGGTTGGTTTTACATTTGATCAGGTTTATTTCGGTGCAATTCATAGTCATAATAGTCTGGGTGGATGGTATGATACCATTACTGGAAAACTTTTTGCCGGAGCATATGACGCGGCGACCGTTGAAATTATTTCCCAGGCCATTATAAAATCAATAGCAGAAGCGCAGAAAAACAGGCAGCCTGCTACAATCGGTTTCGGCGAAGTGAAGGATACGCTGGACATACGGAATCGTCTGGTGGGAGATGAAGGGATTATTGATCCGTGGGTCAGAAATATTGAATTTGTAAAACAAGATGGGAAAAAGGCACTAATCAGTTCTTACGCAGCACATTCGACGGTTCTGAATTCTAAGACCATGGAATTGTCACGGGATTATGCAGGTAAACTTGTGGACGATCTTGAAGATGGAGAAGCCAGTTTCGCCGTATATATGGCCGGAGCGGTAGGCAGTATGGGACCAATAGAAAAGGGAACAGATGATTTTGATGAAGTCAAAAACCAGGCCGGTGGAGTAGAAAAGGCCATTCAATCCATTCTTGGGAAATTTGAAAAACAACCGGATTTTCTTCGCTCTGTGACGGTTGCGCTTCCTTTAAGAGAACCTACTCCCAAGCTGACTCCAAAGTTTGCTTTGCGAAGCTGGGTGTTTCGCTGGGCTTTTGGTGATGTGCCCTCTTACGTTAAAGCACTTCGGGTCGGCAATGTTTTGATGGTGGGGGTCCCCTGTGATTTCTCGGGTGAGCTTATGCCGGAATTAACTGCTTACGCTGCAAAAAAAGGATTACATCTAATGGTGACAAGTTTCAATGGAGGTTATGTAGGGTATATTACCAATGATAAGTTCTTTGATAGAGACCTGTATGAGACTACAACCATGAGCTGGTTTGGTCCTTATAACGGTGCCTATTTTCAGGAAGTAATCAAAGATCTGATTGATAAATTTTAGCCAATCGTTAACCATATGAGGTTATAGCTTAATCTGAATTCTAATCATCTGATTTCTTGTTTATTCCTGATTTGAAAAGCCGGAACTTTAACAAAATCACTAACAAATGAAATTTCTATTCACATCGATGTTTTTCGCTTTTTGCATAACATCAGCTATTGCTCAAACACCTGTTCGCCTTGCCATCGCAGGATTAAGTCACGGACATGTTGGCTGGGCTTTTAACCGTCAGGATAAAAAAGACACCGAGATTGTCGGAATTTACGAACCCAATCAGGAATTGGTTGAGCGCTTTATTAAACGTTACAAACTTGATAAAAATCTTTTTTTCAGTGATTTGAACAAAATGCTGGACCAGACAAAACCGGAAGCGGTTTCGGCATTCGGGGCAATCAGTGACCATATTGTTATTGTCCGTGCCTGTGCGCCAAGAAAAATCAATGTCATGGTTGAAAAACCACTGGCTACCACTTTTGCCGACGCTAAGGAAATTCAAAGCCTGGCTATTAAGAATAATATCAATGTCCTAACTAATTTTGAGACCTCCTGGTATGCCAGCAATCAATATGTCAACGATTTATATCAGGCTGGAAAATTGGGAGAAATAAGAAAAGTGATGGTTAATGACGGTCATCAGGGGCCAAAAGAGATAGGCGTTGGAAAAGAGTTTTTTGATATCCTGACCGATCCCGCCAAAAACGGAGCAGGGGCATTGGTCGATTTCGGATGTTATGGTGCAAATCTGATGACATGGCTGATGAAAGGGGAACGCCCTATATCTGTTACTGCTGTTACACATCAGAACAAACCGGATATTTATCCGAAAGTGGACGACGAAGCTTCTATTGTTTTACAATATCCGAAAGCTCAGTGCATTATTCAGGGATCCTGGAACTGGACTTTCGCCCGGAAAGACATGGAAGTATATGGAACGAAAGGATATGCCGTTGCGGTTGACCCTACGACGATAAGGGAACGTTTGCAGGATAAGTCGCCGGAAGAAAGAAAAAAAATAGATCCCCGGCCAGCACCCTATACCGATCCGTTTTCGGTTCTCGCTGATGTTGTACAAGGCAGGCTGAAACTCGATCAGAATGATTTGTACGGGTTACCTGTGAATGTAACGGTCGTGGAGATTCTGGAAGCTGCAAAAAATTCTGCGAAGTCCGGGAAAACCGTCACTTTAAAATAATGTTTATTCAAATTAGAAATTATCAGTGCAAAAAGATTCTTCTGCCCTCGATCCAAAACCGGTTAGCTTTTCACAAACTACGCTGACAGAACTCATGATTCCTTCGTATGCTAATTTTGGAGGGAAAATACATGGTGGTATCCTGCTTTCCCTGATTGACAAAGTAGCGTATGCTTGTGCGTCACGTCATGCCGGAACGTATTGTGTGACGGTTTCTGTGGATGCGGTTGATTTTTTAAAACCGGTCGAAGTGGGAGATCTGGTTTCTTTAATGGCTTCTGTAAATTATGTTGGCCGCACTTCGCTGGTAATTGGCATACGCGTAATCGCAGAAAATGTCAGGAACGGGGTTCAGAGACATACCAATACGTCTTACGTTACCATGGTTGCAAAAGGAGATGACGACCTTCCGGCTGTGGTGCCGCCTTTGTTACTGGAAAATGAAGAAGCGGGGAGAAGATTTCTGGAAGCAATGAAACGCAGGGAATTAAGAGAGCAGTACCGTCACGCTTTTGATGACGAAAAAGACAGAATCGAAGTGGCAGAAAATCTCGAACGACTGTCTAAGGAAAGAGTCGTGATTGGCTGGTAACCTATATTAGTACCAATAATTTCCATTTAAAGCTCTATCAGATAAGCTGTATGAATCTGATAGGGCTTTAATGAGGATTGTGACAAGGATTAAAAACCGAACAGACCGCCTTTTTTGGTTCTGGAAGAAGTCGATTTTCCGAATAACATTCCAAAAACGCCGCGTACGACCTCTCGTCCGATTTGTTTAGCGAGCGGGGAGGCCAATGCTTGTTCAAACATTCCTTTTTCCTGTTTGCCATTACTTTTTGCAACAGTCGCTTCCTGTTTTATTTCCGCTTCCTGACGGGCGTGCTCTTCTAATCGCTTCGTTAAAATTTCATAAGCACTTTCCGGGTCAATCGGATCTTTATATTTCAGGTAAACATCCGACTGGCGTACGTGATTTTCATAATCCGACTGCGTCATGGGGCCCATTATGGAAGTCGGTGGGAGCAAATGCGTAGCCGCAACTTCCGTCGGGATACCTTTTTCGTTCAAGACCGTAATAAGTGCCTGTCCGATCCCCAATGTAGTCAACACCTGATCAATCGAATAGAATTCTGACCGTGGATAAGTTTTTACTGTTTGTTTTAAGGCGTCGGCATCCTGTGGCGTAAAAGCGCGGAGAACGTGTTGCACACGGTTTCCAAGCTGCGCGAGAACGGAAACCGGGATATCCTGAGCCATTTGTGTGCAGAAGAAAATACCTACTCCTTTTGATCTGATCAAGCGGACAACCTGTTCAATCTGGTCCAGGAATGCTTTCGGGGCATCTTTAAATAATAAATGCGCTTCGTCCAAAAAGAAAACCAGCTTTGGTTTATCCAGATCGCCGGCTTCCGGTAAGGTTTGATAAAGTTCTGCCAATAAGCTCAGCATGAAAGTAGAGAAAAGCGCCGGTTTGTCCTGAACATCAGAAATATTCAAAAGACTTATTACACCTTGCCCGTCAACTTTATTTATAAGATCTGATATGTCAAAGGATTTTTCACCAAAAATAGTACCAACGCCCTGCTGTTCAAGGGCCACGATTTTCCGGAGAATTGTGCCTGCCGTAGAAGAAGATATTGAGCCATAATCCGATTTGATTTCCGCAGCGCCCGGTCCTTCTGACAAATAACTGAGCACTTTCTTTAAATCGTTCAGATCGATCATCGGCAGTTTTTTGTCGTCGGCATATTTAAACAGAATCGCTAGTACGCCGGATTGGGTATCGTTTAATTCAAATATCTTCGACAATAAAATCGGACCGAATTCAAGAATGGTAGCACGCATCTGTGCTCCTTTTTCTCCGCTCAATGAATATAATTCTACCGGGAAACCTTTTGCTTCAAAGGGTGTACCAAGTATTTGAGAACGTTCTTCAATGGATTTATTGGTAGATCCTGGTTGTGCAATTCCGGATAAGTCGCCTTTTATATCCGACATAAAAACCGGAACGCCGGCGGCGGAAAGCTGTTCTGCCAAAACCTGAAGTGTACGTGTTTTTCCCGAGCCTGTTGCCCCCGCAACCAATCCATGTCGGTTCATCATGCGAAGTGGCAGGTTTACCTTCGCTTCGGTTATAATTTCTCCATCAAGAATTGCTGAGCCCAGATGTATCGTCGGTTTGTCGGTCTGATACGATTTCTGGATGGCAGCGATGAATTGATCTCTATTTGACACAGGTGTATGTAGTTATTGTTAATAATGATCTAATTTACCAAAATTATCTATTTTGTAAAGATTTCAAGCTTGCACCGGAATATTTAGAAGAGAATAATACTCTTTTAAGAACTTATGTTATTTTTCGTAGTAGTTTGTTTTTGCGGAATATTATTAGGTATTTTAGCATTAACACTATGTTATTATTCTGAAATAATTTATTAAAATACAATTCTTGCCGCCTATGCTTAGTCGAGTTGCTAATTCAATCTATTGGATGAATCGTTATATGGAACGGGTTGAAAATTATGCCCGTTTTGTCGGAGTGAATTTTAACCTAGCACTGGACCTTCCGCCTGACGTGGATGAGCAATGGGAGCCGCTACTTATTGCCACAGCAGATCATTTTCTTTTTCATAAATATTATGATAAGCCTACGAAAGAGGACGTCATTCATTTTATGACTTTCGATAAGCGTAATCCCAATTCCATTGTAAGCTGTCTTTATGAGGCCAGGGAAAATGCCCGTACGATTCGTGAGACTATTTCGAAAGAAATGTGGGAAAGTATCAATACTTTTTATCTGAGAATACGCGGAACATCTCCCGATGATTTCAGGAATATGGATCACATGCAGTCATTTTTTACGGATATCCGTTTAAACTGCCAGCTTTTTCATGGTGTTGTTGATGCGTCCATAACGCGTAATGAAGCCTGGCATTTTGGTCGCCTGGGAAGGCATATCGAGCGTGCTGATAAATGTTCCAGATTTCTGGATGTCAAGTATTTTACACTTTTGCAGGATACGGGTACCTCGGGTTCTACACTGGATCTGATGATGTGGACGGCCGTTTTGAAATCGGTAAGTGCTTATAATATGTACCGCCAGACGCATCGTGCGCTGACTCCGATGAACATTGTCGCGTTTCTGATCCTGGATCGGTTGTTTCCGCGCTCCATCGCGTATTGCGTCCGTCAGGCTGAGCTATCCTTGTATGCCATTGCCGGTTCTATTCCGGAACGCGGGCATACGAATGCTGCGGAACGTGCTTTGAGTAAAATGCGCAGTCAGTTGGAGTTTACCGAGGTAGAAGACGTGTTCAAAACCGGACTTCACAAATATCTTGATCTTTTTCAAACGAGTAATAACGAAATAGATAATGCTATTTTCGACATGTACTTTGGTCTGGAATCTGAAAAATCACAAAGCCAGTCGATGGGGCATGCTTCCGGACATTTCAAAAGTCAATGGATGAACTGAACCATTAACAGGAAGTCAGGGGTTTTATAAACACTTACGAGCATCAATTTTGCTAAAACCCGGGAAATTCCATGAATCTTAAAGTTCGTCATTCGCTTGACTATAATTACAACTTTCCTGTTGAGCTCGATACGCATACTCTTTATTTGTATCCAAAAGCCTATCCACACCAGCGAGTACTTCATTACTCGTTGGTTATAGATCCTGCACCTTCCAATATTGTAAAAAATGTGGATGCAGAAGGGAATGTTGAACAGGTGGTTCATTTTCTGAGAGGATCTGTTACACGGCTAACCGTACATGCTGAAATGACTGTTTGTTCAGATCCGGTTAACGTTTTTGATTTTGTACTTTTCCCGTTTGTTACTAAAAACATTCCGTTTTTGTATGACAACCGGATTTACAAATACCTGATTCCTTATCTGGATCGCAGTGATGTAACTACTTATGTGGAACAGTTTGCGAGAAGGATAGCAGCAGAGGAAAACTGGGGCACAGTACCGTTTTTGGTAGCGTTAAGTAAATATATTTCAGAAAATTTTTCATATCAGAACCGTGAATTCGGCGTGGCTTATCCTCCCGATGATACTTTGCGGGATAAAATCGGCTCATGTCGTGATTATTCCCGTCTGTTTATTTCAGCTTGCAGGAGTTTGGGTATTGCTGCACGCTTTGTTAGCGGTTATTTGTATGGAAATTTAATGCAGGCGCATGAGCTCCATGCCTGGGTTGAAGTTTATCTGCCTGGCGCGGGCTGGCGGGGTTTCGACCCGACCGAGGGTAAGGTTATTGCCAATAACCACGTTAGTTTGGGCGCTTCTGCCGACTTTGATCAGTTGTCACCTGTTATGGGATTTTTCAGAGGTTCGGCTCAATCTACACTTGTAACACATGTTGACATTGAAACGGTGTGAAATCATCGGAACCTGTAACTCAATTCTTGGATTGTTTTAGCAAATAATCCGATAGACCGCGGGAAATTTGTTATTTTTGTATCGTAACAAACAGAGGAATACTAGATCGTGACGTTAATCAAATCTATATCAGGAATCAGAGGGATAATAGGAGGGAAATCCGGAGATGCACTGACTCCAATTGATGTTGTTAAATTTGCCGCAGCTTATGGAACCTGGTTGCGGCGCACAAATCCACAAAACTTAAAGGTCGTGATCGGACGGGATGCCAGGCTTTCGGGCGAAATGGTCAGCCGTTTGGTAGCAGGTACTTTGCAGGGTGTAGGGCTTCACGTCGTGGATTTAGGGCTTTCAACAACACCAACGGTAGAAATTGCGGTTACCGCGGAAAATGCTGCGGGTGGAGTTATTCTGACAGCAAGCCATAATCCAATTCAATGGAATGCGCTGAAATTGCTTAATAGTGATGGTGAATTTATTTCTGAGGAGGAAGGAACAGAAATTCTGAGAATTGCTGATGAGGAAGATTTTCTTTTCCCTGATGTAAAAAAACTTGGAAGTTATCGTGCGGACGACACATATCTTCAAAAACATATTGACCATATTCTTTCTTTGTCGCTGGTAGATGTCGATGCGATTAAAGCTGCGAATTTCAAGATTGTGGTAGATGCGATAAATTCTACCGGGGGAATTGTTGTTCCGATGTTGCTTGAAGCGCTCGGTGTTGAGACGAAAAATATTAAAAAATTGCACTGCGATCCAACAGGTAATTTTGCACATAACCCAGAACCTCTCCCGGAACATTTGCGTGATATCAGCAAAGAATTGAAGGATGGGGCATTTAATCTGGGTATTGTCGTTGACCCGGATGTGGATCGTCTGGCATTGATTTGTGAAGATGGAAGTCCCTTTGGCGAGGAGTATACACTGGTTGCCGTGGCAGACTATGTGCTTAAAAACACGCCGGGTAATACCGTTTCAAACTTATCATCCACAGCTGCATTGAAAGATGTAACTTTAAAAGCTGGCGGCAAATATTTTGCTTCGGCTGTTGGCGAGGTTAACGTGGTTACCACCATGAAAGCTAATAATGCGGTGATTGGCGGAGAAGGAAATGGTGGTGTGATTTATCCGGAAAGCCATTATGGACGCGACGCTTTGGTTGGCATTGCTCTATTCCTGACGCATCTGGCAAAATTCGGAAAGACTGCCTCCGTACTTCGGAAGTCTTATCCAAGCTACTATATTTCAAAAAATAAAATTGAACTAACGCCGGATATTAATGTTGACAACATCCTGAGCCGTATTCAGACAAAATATTCGAAGCAGCCATTAAGTACTATCGACGGCGTTCGTATTGAATTTAACCGTGAATGGGTGCATTTGCGCAAGTCAAATACAGAGCCGATTATCAGGATATATTCAGAATCAGAAACGCTGACAACAGCCGTAAATCTGGCAAATAAGATCATTTCCGATATCAAGGAAATTATTTCAGAACCGAAAAATAAATAATGAAAGCCTATTTTGATAACGCTGCGACGACCCGCCTGGATCAGGAAGTGTTGGAAGCTATGCTGCCTTTGATGACAGAGCAGTTCGGGAATCCATCTTCAATTCATTCGTATGGACGTGCAGTTCGTTCTGCTGTGGAGAGAGCGAGGAAAAGTGTTGCAGGGATATTAAATGCAGCTCCTGCCGAAATATTTTTTACTTCCGGTGGTACTGAGGCGGATAATACCGCCATTCGGTCCAGTATTGAAACGTATGGTCTTAAACATGCGATAACTTCCAGAATTGAGCATCATGCCGTGCTTCATACGCTGGAACATCTTGCGGCAACTGGTAAAATTGAGTTGAGCTTTGTGAAGCTTAATGAAAAAGGGGAGGTGGATCTGGATCATTTGGAAACACTTTTGAAATCACATTCCCGATCATTTGTTTCGTTAATGCATGGGAATAATGAAATAGGAAATTTGCTGGATCTTGATGCAGCAGGCGATCTGTGTAAACATTATGATGCGATTTTTCATAGTGACACGGTCCAGACGATGGGTCATTACAAACATGACTTGCAGCAATTAAAAACAAACTTTATTGTCGGTTCGGCACATAAATTTCACGGTCCGAAAGGAGTCGGATTTCTATATGTTCAGCCCGGGACAAAGGTTTTTCCATTTGTGCATGGAGGTGCTCAGGAGCGTAACATGCGTGGAGGTACTGAAAATGTCTATGGCATTGTAGGGTTGGCCAAAGCGCTGGAACTGGCTTACCGGGATATGGATGCACATCGCAGCCATATTGAAAATCTGAAAACAAGAATGATTCACAAGCTAACTGAAAACATTGAGGGCGTTACTTTCAACGGTAAATCTGCTCTGCTGGATGAAAGTTTGTACACTGTGCTAAGTGTGAGTCTACCGCCTTCCGGCCTGAATGATATGTTGTTATTCAACATGGATATTGCGGGAATAGCGGTTTCCGGAGGAAGTGCATGTGCGAGCGGAACAGATGTAGGATCGCATGTTTTGACTGAAATTCAGATTAACCCGGACAGAGCGAATGTTCGTTTTTCTTTTGGTAAATATAATACTGCTGAGGAAGTTGATTTCGCTGTAAATACATTAGCAGAACTTTATCGGAAAGAATCGGTAATGTTTTAATTAGCGATATAGATAATAGATTTTAAGCCTGAAGCCAAAGAAGTCAACTTTTCAAAAGTTGATTTCTTTGGCTTCAGCTATTTTTTTAAATATTAAGGATGCTCTATTCGTGACAATAAATGACAATCCTGACTAAACCTATCCCGGAGAATTATGCCTTCTTCACCATATCTTCCAGCGCCTCAATCCAGATATCGCTGTCGTTAAGACTTTCTACCAATTGCCAGTGCTGGCCGCCTTCTTTTTCAAATAATTCTTTATATTCTTCGCCTACCTCAATGGTTGTTTCCAAGCAGTCAGCAACAAAAGCGGGCGAAAATGCTAATACACTTTTCACGCCTTTCTTTGCCAATTCAGGAATAAGCTCGTCTGTATAAGGTTTAATCCAGGGTGTTTTACCAAGCCTCGACTGGAAAGCAACCGTATATTTTCCTTCCGGAATTCCCATACCTTTTACAAAAAGCCTTGTCGTTTCGTAACATTGCGCACGATAGCAATGCTGATTTTTTTCAGTCAAGGTATCGCAGCAGCTGCCAAACTGGCAATAATTTGCAACGTCACCTTTTGTAATTTGCCTTTCCGGAATTCCATGGTAGCTGAATACGAAGTGATCGTAATCTCGTTGTGCCATGTATTTTTTTCCAAGATTGACAAACCCTTCAACAAACTTCGGGTGATCCAAAAATCTGTTAATGAATTTTATCTCCGGTAAAACCTCCCAGTCTTTCACTACTTCCATCACTTTTTTGTAAACAGAACCGGTGGAAGCCGAAGCATACTGAGGGAAAAAGGGGACCACAATAATTTCAGAAAGACATAGCTTTCTGAGCTCATTCAGTCCGTTTTCAATACTTGGACTTTGATAACGCATGGCCAGCTTGACCACATACTCATCACCCAAAACTTTCTGCAACTTTTCTTCGACAGAGTAACCGTAAATCTTCAATGGAGAACCTGCCGGTGTCCAGAGTTGCTGATAAATTTTTGCTGATTTGGGAGCACGAAATGGTGCAATAATCAGGTTAATCAATAACCAGCGGTTTGCGTAAGGTATATCAATAACGCGTTCATCCATTAAAAATTCACGCAGATATTTTCTTACGTCAGGAACGGAAGGACTATCCGGTGTTCCCAGATTTACTATTAAAACGCCTGTTTTACCAACAGGTTTTTCTTTAAGTAAAGATGGATTTGTCAGCGTTTCGGTATTCATTTTTATTAAATTTTACAGCAGGATTTGTTATCAAATAATATAACTATACCCGGAGTCAACAAAGTTCAGGTGATCAAAAGTTTTATGCGTTCAGGCCAAGCAGAATTTCTTTCAAAACTGCCTGTGCAGACCACTCTCTGTTTGCAGCCTGCTCAATCACCAGCGAACGCGGACCGTCCAACACTTCGTCGGCCACTTTCATATTACGTCTTAATGGCAGACAATGCATGAATTTTCCGTTATCAGTCAAAGCCATTTTCGCTTCTGTAACCATCCAGGATGGGTCTTGTGTCAAAACCTGACCATAGTGGTTGTAAGACGACCAGTTTTTCCCGTAAACAAAATCGGCACCTTCCAGAGCTTTTTCCTGATCGTAAATTACCTGTCCTTTTCCAACAAATTTTGGATCCAGGTCATATCCTTCAGGATGTGTGATCACCAATTCCACATTCATTGGATTCATCCATTCACAGAAAGAATTTGCTACGGCCTGGGGCAATGCTTTAAAATGAGGTAACCACGTTAAAACAACTTTCGGTCGCTCTTTAATTTTGAATTCTTCAATGGTTATACAGTCTGCCAACGATTGAAGCGGGTGACGGGTCGCCGATTCCAGGTTAACAATCGGAACCTCTGCATACTTTTTGAATTGCTGGAAAACCATTTCAGCATAATCCTTGTCACGGTCTTCCAGCTCGGCAAATGATCTGATGGCGATAATATTGCAGTAACGTCCCATGATCGCTGCTGCTTCTTTTACGTGTTCAGCTTTTGTACCGTTCATGATCACACCTTCTTCCATTTCGAGGCCCCAGCTGTCCTGTCCAACGTTCATCACAATCACATTTAGTCCCAAATTTGTGGCTGCCTTTTGGGTGCTGATGCGGGTACGTAAGCTGGAATTGAAAAACATCAAACCAATGGTTTTGTGCTTGCCAAGTGTTTCGTCAGCAAAAGGATTACGTTTAGCATTAATCCCACTCGTAATAAGGTGATTAAGGTCTGAGACGTCGGCAAAGGAAAGAAAATGTTTCATTAATATTATGGATTTAAACGCAGAGGTAAAGAAGTTTTCCCGCTGAGTTTTAAGAGTTTTGTTTTTTGCGTTTTTTTAGTGTTACAATATAAGGTTAAGGTTGATAGTTGTTTACTACTCGCCTTATTCCTGATTTTAGCGACATTACATTAAAATTGATAAGTAAGCCTACTTTGCAATTTGACAATCTGAGATAGGTTAGTGTCTGTGCAAGATGTACCTGATCAAGTGAGTCAACTGCCTTCAATTCTACGATTACCTTTCTTTCAACAAATAAATCTATTCGGAAACCTGATTCCAAAGTTATCGTTTCATAAACAACCGGCAAAACCTTTTGCTTTTCTACAAATAAGCCAGCTTTTACTAACTCATAAAATAGACATTCAGTATAAACAGATTCTAATAATCCAGGTCCTAAGGCTGAATGAATCTTATATGAATATTTTAAAATCAAACCTGTTAGATCATTCTCTAATAACTCTTCACTCAACTCAGTCCTCATACTTTCGTAGTGATTTGTTGAAAAATATCAATAAATTTCAACGTTGAGTTACTCAATAAAAAGAAAAATAATCCAGTCCCAATAAAAATACTCCCCAAACTCCGCTCTAAACCCCCTTTAACTCTGCGTTTAAACAAACACGCAAAGCTTCCAGGAACAAATCAGCCTCTACCTTGCCAAGCGCAAGCGAAGGTAACAACCGAATCGTATTAGCTCCTGCAACACCCGTAAACATTTTATGCTCAAATAATAATTTATTCCGAAGGTCTTTTACCGGGAAATTGTATTCAATTCCGATCATTAAACCACGTCCGCGAAGTTCTTTATAACCGCCAATTTCTTTGATACCATTCATCAGATATTCTCCGATCTCCGTAGCATTATCCAAAAGATTTTCGTTTTTCATGATGTCAAGCACAGCAATTCCCGCAGCACAAGCCATGTGATTTCCACCAAAAGTTGTTCCAAGCAAGCCATAGCTAGCCTTAAATTTCGGAGAAATTAAAACACCACCAATTGGAAACCCGTTACCCATACCTTTCGCCATCGTCATCAAATCCGGATGGATTCCGCTAAATTGATGCGAGAAGAATTTGCCTGTACGGCCATAACCGCATTGCACACTATCCAGAATTAAAACCGCGCCTGTTTCATCACATCTTTTACGCAGTGCCCGAAGAAATTCATCACTGCTAACCTGAATCCCACCAACGCCCTGAATGCCTTCCACAATCACTGCACAAACTTCGTCGGTAATGCCTTCCTGAAGTGCATCAATGTCATTGAAAGGAAGAAAAGTAACGTGTTTGTTGTAATTCACGGGAGCAACGATCGACGGATTGTCTGTGGCTGCAACAGCACCGGCAGTACGTCCATGAAATGCTTTTGTAAAAGCAACAACTTTCGAGCGGCCAGTATGAAATGATGCCAGTTTCAAAGCATTTTCATTTGCTTCTGCGCCGGAATTCACAAGGAAAAGTTTATAATCGGGGTAACCTGAAAGATCTCCAAGTTTCTCAGCCAGTTCTTCCTGTAAAGATATTTTTACTGAATTGGAGTAAAAATTAATGGCATGAAGCTGCTTGCTCAACATGTCCACATAATATGGATGGCAATGTCCAACAGAAATTACAGCGTGACCACCATAAAGATCCAGGTATTTTGAACCATTAGAATCCCATAAATAGCTTCCCTCAGCCTTAACAGGTTCTATATCGTAAAGTGGATAAACATCAAATAAATGTGACATAGTAATATTTGTTTAAACGCAGAGGAATGAGAGTTTTACGCGGAGTACGCAGAATAAAAAATACAGCGTCCTCTGCGCCTTACTCTTTTAACTCTGCGTTTAATATATCAGAATGAAGGTGCCTTTAACCGTAATCCGACATCTTCCGGTAATCCGAAAATCAGGTTTAGATTTTGAACAGCTTGTCCGGAGGCACCTTTTGTTAAATTATCAATGATACTGCTGATCAACAACTGACCGTCGTGTACTTCTAAATGAATAAAACATTTATTGGTATTGACAACCTGCTTTACATCAATCGGTGAGTCGCTTACGTGTGTAAAAGGATGTACAGCGTAATAGTTCTTATACAGTTCTTTCGCTTCTTCTATTGTTCCTGAAAATGGTGTATAAACGTTAGCCATGATACCACGGGTGAAATCACCTCGGTAAGGGACAAAATTTACTGCCTTGTCAAAACCAGCCTGTAATTTCCCGAGACTCATTTTAATCTCAGTCAGGTGTTGATGCGTGAAAGCTTTGTAAATAGATAAGTTATTATTTCTCCATGAAAAATGCGTTGTTGCGCTAAGCGATTGACCAGCGCCGGTACTTCCGGTTACGGCACTTACATGAATATCATCTTTCAACAAACCAGCATCAGCCAGCGGCAAAATCGCCAGTTCAATACTTGTTGCGAAACAACCTGGATTAGCAATTTTGGTCGAAGTCTTTATCTTTTCCTTTTGAAGCTCAGGTAAACCGTAGGTAAAACCGTTGGATTCATCACGGAAATCGGTACTCAAATCAATGATTTTTACAGTTTCAGGAACATTATATTCATCCAGAAACTTCTTCGATTCTCCGTGACCAGAACACAGAAAAATCGCATTCAGACTTTCCTGATTTAGCAAGGTTTGAATATCTTCTCCTGAAAATGTCAGTTCTGTATCGCCCAATAAATCGGTATGTGTAGCGTAAACCGGCTTTCCGATCTGGCTTTTACTATGTGCGAAGGCAATATTTACATTCGGATGGTTAATTACGATTCGCAATAATTCGCCACCCGTATAACCCGCGGCACCAATGATGCCTATGTTAATTTTATTCATTTGATAATTGATTCAGCACTTTAATCTGCAATAGGCAGATTTCGTTGGTAGAAAAAGTTTATTAAAGCCCAGACGAGGCGTTCCAATGGGAACGCTTGGTAGGAATAGATAATGAGAGCTCTACCAACAAAATGTACCTATGGTACAAACTCATTCGAGCAAATTCACTAACCCTTGATCATAAACCCTCAATCATTAGATTCGCTTACTTTCTGATAAATCATCACCTGGTTCGAAGCGACTTTCGAGAATCCTCTCACGTCATCACCAGTCCAGGCATTGTTCATCTCACCATAACTTCCGAATTTCGAAGACATCAAATCAAATGGAGACTCAATTCCTTCCACGTAAAAGCGGTACGGTGCAAGATGTACATGTACTTTTCCAGTCACATGAGATTGTGTATCAGATAAGAACGCTTCAATGTTACGCATAACCGGCTCAACGAACTGGCCCTTGTGAAGGAGAGTCCCGTAGGTATTAGAAAGTTGTTCTTTCCAGTAAAGCTGTTGTTCGCTCAAAACATGCTTTTCTAATGTATGGTGTGCTTTAATGATGATCAAGGGGGCAGCAGCTTCAAAACCAACACGACCTTTAATACCAATAATCGTATCACCCACGTGAATATCACGACCAATTCCAAAAGGCTGAGCAATGGCTGCCAATTTCTGAATTGCCTGAACCGGATTTTCAAAAGATTCGCCGGCTACGCCTTTCAATTCTCCTTCAACAAATTCTAAAGTAATTGTTTCGGGTTCTGTTTTTGAAACTTGCGTAGGCCATGCTTCTTCCGGAAGATATTTCTCAGAAGTCAAAGTTTCTTTACCTCCAACCGAAGTTCCCCAAAGTCCTTTGTTGATACTATATGCAGCCTTTGCCCACTCGCGACCAACACCCTTTTTAGTTAAATATTCAATTTCAGCCTCACGTGAAAGTTTTAGGTCACGGATCGGTGTAATAATTTCCGCTTCCGGAATGATAATACGGAACGCCATATCAAAACGAACCTGGTCATTTCCGGCCCCAGTACTTCCGTGCGCAATCGCAGTAGCACCAATTTCTTTTGCATATTCAGCAACAGCAACGGCCTGAAAAACGCGCTCAGCACTTACGGAAAGTGGGTACGTGTTGTTTTTCAAAACATTACCAAAAATCAGATATTTAATACAATCGTTGTAATAATCTGCTGTTTTTGAAATGGTTGCGTGATGTTTCACACCTAATGAATAGGCATTTGCTTCAATTGTTTTAAGCTCTTCTTCTGAAAAACCACCTGTATCTACCAACACAGAATGAACTTCGTAGCCTTTATCTTCGGCTAAATATTTTACACAAAAAGAGGTATCCAATCCTCCACTAAACGCTAATACTACTTTGGGCTGTGACATTCTATTGTTTTATTCTGGTGTTAATTAAAATGGAATTACAAAGTAACGAAAAATACCTCGCATCGGAGTTTAAAAGCTGCCGGGCGAGGTATTTAGAATGATATAATAATCAATAATATTGAGTACTGTACTTAGTGTACGAGCATCGCCTCGGCATTTTTCTTTTTAGCACGTTCTTCCCTTCGCAACAAAATACGCTGCTTGATACGCATCCAGCGTTCATAAAGGCTCGATTCTTTCAAGAAATCCCAGGAATCTTTTTCAGGTTGAGCCTGCGCTTCCTTATGATCTTCCGGATTATACATCATGCCTGTACACAAGCAATGCTTACGATTGGTACGGGTTAGCACGTCATAGTTCACGCAACTCGCGCAACCTTTCCAGAAAGCATCATCCGCAGGGAGTTCGCTGAATGTAACAGGCTCATAACCAAGATCGGAATTGATCTTCATTACTGGCAAACTGGTGGTAATCCCAATAATTTTGGCATCAGGATATTTTTTACGGGATAGTTCAAAAGCTTTTTGTTTAATAGCTTTTGCCATTCCGCTCTGACGAAAATCCGGGTGTACAATAAGACCTGAATTGGCAACAAACTTTCCATGCTCCCAGGTTTCGATATAACAAAAACCCACCCACACACCTTCATTTGTAGTTGCAATAATCGCTTTTCCTTCTACCATTTTTTCCATGATATAAACAGGAGAGCGTTTTGCTATACCAGTACCACGTTTTTTGGCACTCTCTTCCATTTCTGCACAAATAGTTTCTGCAAAATGGAGATGATTTTCATTGGCAGCTTGTACGATAAACTTACTGCCTACTACTTCGGTATTTTTCATTGATGATTTTACTGACGAAAATTGTTCGAAACAAAAATTACATTCCCAGAAAACTACGATGGGACGTTTCAAAAATTTAAAGGAATTGGTGGGAGTAAAGTTTTACCACATAGGTAAAATAGAGTTAGACGGTCCTGGGGGACCTAAACCTGAAAGGTGTAGTATGAAGAACAGTATGTATGCCGTTGCTATTCATTAACTTTGTTGGTCGTCTAAGAGTTTGCAAATTTTGCAAAAAAAAATGTTACTTGAAAGAAACAGTGATTATATTTTTATAGTTCGTGTAATTGAAAATAATATTCCGACATAACATCTATTTTTTTAGCTTGCATGGGTCTTTATTAAAGTATTGATTTTTCAAATGACAACCTTAACAGCCGACGATCTTCTTTATGGATATATTAACGGAATTTTTCCTATGGCTGAGCCTGATGGAACAATCTATTGGTATTCCCCGGATCCCAGAGCTGTTATTCCTATTGACTCTTATAAACCGCATAAGTCACTTCGTCCAGTCATCAATAAAAATACATTTGAAATTCGTGTGGATTGGGATTTTGAAGGAGTGATGCGTGGCTGCGCCGGTCCCAGGGCTCAGGAAGAAGGAACCTGGATATCAGACGATATCATCCTGGCCTATACAAACCTGCACAAACTGGGTTATGCACATAGTGTGGAGGCTTATCTCGAAAATAGACTGGTTGGAGGTTTATACGGCGTGGCTATTGGCGGCGTTTTTTTTGGCGAGTCCATGTTTTTCAGAGCGCCGAATTCGTCAAAGGTGGCTTTTCATTTTCTGATAGAAATCCTCCGTGCCAATGATTACCGTTTGCTGGATACCCAATTCATCAATGATAACGTTTTAAGGTATGGTGCGATTGAAATCCCGCGTACTGACTACATGGAAAGGCTTAAAAAGGCACTTCAACTGAACCGGAAATTTCTTTTAAATCCGCCGCAAACTTCTTCTCCCAAATATTCCGCTTTTTAATAATCAGGTAACTAAGTAATTTTAGCCTGAAATTTCATTTCAGGTATCAGAAGTATTTTAAGATTTATACAGTGTCAAAACCTATCCTTGTTATAAAATTCGGGACAGCATCGATCACGCTTCCTTCCGGCGAGCCGGACGTCACGATTATTTCAGAAGTTGCCCGTCAGGTTTCGCTGCTGCATCCCAGATACCGCATTATCATTGTTTCGTCAGGAGCTGTGGGGGCCGGGAAAGCTTTTATCAATGAATATAAGGGAACAATGACGCAGCGTAAAGCAGCTGCATCGGTTGGCAATCCGTTACTGGTTGGCTTGTACGCAAGTTATTTTGCTCCAAATGGTATTTTTATCGCACAAAGTCTTTGTGAACGTCAGCATTTTGCAAATAGAAACAAGTTTTTACAGCTGAAAAATACTTTTGAAGAGTTGTGGCTGAACAACATCATTCCTATCGTCAATGAAAATGATGTGGTGAGCGATCGGGAATTAAAATTTTCGGATAATGATGAACTTGCAACTCTGCTTGCCGTAGGATTTGGTGCGGAAACTTTAATGTTTTGTACTTCTGTTGGCGGTTTGCTGGATGAAGGTGGGCATATTATTGGGAACGTATCGAACGTAAACGAGGTTTTTAAGTTTGTACGGACAGACAAATCGTTTCTTGGTTTAGGCGGAATGGCTTCCAAACTTACGTTTGCCAAACTTGCCACGCGCATGGGAATCAAGGTCTTTATCTTTGGAATGAAGCAGCAGGATGAATTGCTGAAAGCGCTCGAAGGAAAAGCGGGTACCGAAATGAGTCCCGAAAAAAGTACGTTGTCTGCCCGGAATCGCTGGCTGGGAAGTGGTGGATTGGTATCGGGAAGATTACATGTGGATGAAGGGGCCAGCAAAGCATTATTAAAAAGGAAGAGTTTACTGGCCGTAGGCGTAACGGAAGTAACCGGAGATTTCGAAGCAGGAGAAATTATCGAAATATATTCGTCTGATCAGGAAATGGTTGCTGTGGCACGAGCCAGGGAAACATCCGGTGCCATTAAAAATAATTTGAAAACATTGAATTTTGAAGTGGCTCACGCCAACGATATAGTCTTATTATAATGGAAGTGGAATCTATAATACCTTTTTTAAAAGCAACCAAGGACGCTTCAGTTGCGGTCCGTAAATTGTCCGATGCGCAAAGAGCAAAATTGCTTAATGCTCTGGCTGACCGGGTATTGGCTAATACCGCCAGCATAATCGCCGAAAATCAGAAAGATCTGGTACTTATGGATGATGCGGACCCCAAGAAAGACCGCTTGCTTTTAAATGAAAAAAGGATCGTGGATCTTGCTCAAAGCTTGCGTGATGTGGCTGCGTTACCGGATCCGACAGGAGAAATTTTGCTGGAAAAAACGATTGAGCAAGGCATGTCTCTCCAAAAATTGACCGTTCCGCTTGGCGTGGTTGGGGTTATTTATGAATCAAGGCCTAATGTCACACTGGATGTTGCCTCGCTTTGCTTGCGTTCGGGAAATGCCTGTGTTTTGAAAGGTGGTAAAGAAGCACATTTTTCCAATACCTTTCTGGTTGGTCTCATTCACGAAAGCTTGACAGAAGCCGGTGTGGATCGCGCGGCGGTAATGTTGCTGCCAACGGACCGGAAATTTGTGAATGAATTACTAACGGCAACAAAATATGTTGATATTATTATTCCGCGCGGCTCGGAGGGATTGATCCAGTTTGTACGTAAAAATTCACTGGTTCCAACAATTGAAACCGGAGCTGGCGTTTGTCATACCTATGTAGACAAAACGGCTGACCTTGAAAAAGCGAAGAATATTGTTGTAAATGCGAAGGTATCACGTCCGTCCGCGTGCAATGCGCTGGATACCGTACTTGTCGATAGCGAAGTTGCAGCAGCGTTTTTACCAACGCTTAAAGAGGATTTTATCAAATGGAACATAGAAGTTTTCGCGGATGAAATTTCTTTTGATATCTTGCAAAAGGCGGAATACCCGTTTTTACAAAAAGCAGAACCGGAGGATTTTGGAAGAGAGTTTCTCGACTACAAATGTTCTGTTAAAATTGTCGATGGGTTAGACGCTGCTATTGACCATATTTACAATTTTTCGTCGAGTCACTCCGAGGCGATCATTTCAAAGGACGCTGCGGCGATAGAAAAATTCCTGAATGAAGTGGATGCAGCTGCTGTTTATGCCAATGCTTCAACTCGTTTTACCGATGGCGGTGTGTTTGCTTTGGGTGCTGAAATAGGAATATCCACTCAGAAATTACATGCACGCGGCCCGTTTGCATTGGAAAAACTGGTCACTGAAAAATGGGTTGTGAGAGGAGATGGACAGATCCGGGCATGATTGAGCTAAAATTCTAACAGAGATATAATATGGAAAGGAAGTTGCCGGTATCGGTACAACTTCCTTTTTTTATACCTTTGCCCAAATATTGTTGTACCAGAAAGCCCAAATATGTCTTCACTAACTGACGCTGAAAATATTCAAATACTATCTAAGGAAGCCATCTCTCTTCTTAAAAAGCTGATTGAAACACCTTCATTCAGTAAGGAGGAGGAAAATACAGCAGCGTTGATCCAGGATTTTTTCAGACAAAAAGAGATTCCTTTTCAGACTAAAAAGAACAATATCTGGGCTTTCAATAAATATTTTGATGCTGCAAAACCGACAGTTCTTTTAAATTCCCACCATGATACAGTGAAACCAAATAAATCCTGGACACTGGATCCTTTTCAGGCTTTGGTGGAAAATGATAAACTTTTTGGTTTGGGCAGCAATGATGCCGGCGGCTGTCTGGTTTCGCTGATCGCTACTTTTTGTCATTTCTACGATCGGGAAGATCTGGCTTATAACATTGTTATCGCTACGACGGCGGAAGAGGAAATTTCAGGGAAAGAAGGTTTGGAAATTGTCGTCCCTGAACTTCCAGAAATATCATTCGCAATTGTGGGCGAACCTACCGAGATGCATTTGGCAGTAGCTGAAAAAGGTTTGCTTGTATTGGATTGTACTGCAAAAGGAAAATCCGGGCATGCGGCGAGAGAGGAAGGAGACAATGCCATTTACAAAGCGATTCAGGATATTGAATGGATCCGGAATTATAAATTTCCAAAAGTTTCCCCGACTCTGGGCCCGATAAAAATGTCGGTGACGATCATTAATGCAGGAACGCAGCATAACGTAGTTCCAGATACCTGTGTTTTTACGATTGACGTGAGAGCGACGGATCAGTATACTCTGGAAGAAATCATTGAAGTAATCCAGGAAAATATTCAGTCCGAGGTAAATGCGCGTTCAATTCGCTTGCGTCCGTCAAGTATTCCAATGGAACATCCAATCGTGCAGGCAGGTTTGAAACGCGGAAGAACGGCTTATGGCTCGCCAACAACTTCGGACCAGGCGTTGCTTGATTGTCCGTCCTTGAAAATGGGGCCGGGACATTCGGAACGTTCGCACACGGCGAATGAATTCATTTATCTGCACGAAATTGAGGCTGGTATTTTGCAATATATCAGTATGCTTGAAGAAGTTGTGACCATGTAAGTTTCACATTAATACCTGTCGATTATGCTTTTTTTCAAAGAAGAAGATGTTGAGAAATTTGATACAGTTCAATGTCTGTATATCAAAACTTCTTTGAAAGGAAATGTTTTTGAAATAACCCTTAACCGACCGGAAAAGCGAAATGCTTTTACGCCGACGATGGCCAATGAAATTGCGTTTGCGTTGGCTTATGCGAAAAAACAGATTGAAATTCGTTGTATAATTATCAAAGCAGAAGGTCCTGTTTTTTGTGCCGGAGCAGATCTCAATGCATTTCACGATCCGGCGGCGGATCAAAAAAATCAAACACTTCCGGAACCGATTGCAGAAGTAAGATTAGGTGATGCTTTTGCGAGTTTATACAAGCCATGCATTGCCCAAGTCGAGGGCTCTGTATTTGCAGGAGGTTTTCTAATTATTTGCGGATGCACTTTTGTCATAAGTATACCAGAAGCAAATTTCGGTTTACCCGAAGTAAAAAGAGGGATCTGGCCCATGCAGGTTATGGCTTCACTACTTGACATTATCCCAAAGCGGAAAATACTGGAAATGTCGATAACCGCGAAAAGTTATTCGGCGGAAGAAGCACTTAATTTGGGCCTGGTCACCCAAATTGCAGAAAGAAAAATGGTTGAAGAAGAAGTTAATAAACTTGCTCAGCAGATTTGTTCCAATGCTCCATACGCTATCAAATCAGGAATGGAAGCATTACAAAATTTATCAGATATAGAAGAAGACAAACGTCATATATATCTAAAATCTCAATTAGAAAATCTCCTGAAATCCGAAGATGCCAAGGAAGGCACAGCCGCATTCAAGGAAAAACGAACCCCAATCTGGAAAGGAAAATAAAAGGAAATCACCGAAAATCTCTCAACAAGCCTAAGCCGGGGCGGCCCAGCCGAAAGCTGATTGCCGAAAACTGACAGCCAATTTAGCTTCCCGGAATAATCTCAATTTCTTCTCCGTACTTGTTATGGAATTTGAAATCGATAACACCCAACGAAGTATCTTTGATCAGTTTTACCCAGGTCTTGTATTGGAAGAACCATTTAACCTGCTCAGAAATAATCCCTTTCGTAAAATAAGCGTAAATAAACGGATGAAGCGCAATGGTAATACCACGTTCATTTTGCTTGGAAAGAATATAATCCAGATTTGACAAGATGATATCCGTTACCAGAATACTTGCCTGGATCGTTCCCGTACCGCCGCAAGTCGGACAGGTTTCGCGGGTAACAATATTCATTTCGGGTCTTACACGCTGACGTGTTATTTGCAGTAACCCGAATTTTGAAAGCGGAAGAACCGTGTATTTTGAACGGTCTCCTTTCATTTCGTCGCGCATCATGTCAAAAAGAATGCGTTTGTTTTCCGCTTTCTTCATGTCAATAAAATCGACAACGATAATTCCACCCATATCACGCAAGCGCAGCTGGCGGGCAATTTCTTTCGCTGCTTCAATGTTTACACTGAGCGCAGTTGCTTCCTGATCTTCTTCTGAATTGGACTTATTTCCGCTGTTCACGTCAATAACGTGCAAAGCTTCCGTATGTTCAATGATCAGATAACCACCGTTTGGCAGACTAACTGAACGACCGAAAAGAGATTTAATCTGTTTTTCTAAACCGAATTGTTCAAATATCTTGTTCTTGCCATTGTGCAGTTTCAAGATATTTTCCTTATCCGGGGCAATGTTGTGGATATAAGCTTTAATGTCCTCATAAACTTCTTTCGAATCGACCGTAATGCTATCGAACGATTCGTTCAACATATCACGGATAATCGAGGAAGCACGGTTCATTTCGCCTATTACGCGGTCACGTGGTTTGGCATCACGAAGCATTTTGATACCATTTTCCCACTTGTCCAAACAATCCTGAAGATCCTTGTTCAGTTCATCAACATCCTTACCCGTTGCAACAGTACGGATAATCACACCAAAGTTGGCTGGCTTGATGGAAGACATGAGGCGCTGCAAACGTGTTCTTTCCTGCTTATCGGTAATCTTCTTGGATAGATTGACCGAATTGGAGAAAGGAACCAGTACGATGTAGCGACCTGCAATGGAAATATCACACGATAGGCGGGGGCCTTTTGTTGAAATTGGTTCTTTTACAATTTGAACCAGAATAGGTTGATTCTTAGAAAGTACTTTATCAATCTTACCCAGTTTCTCAATTTCGGGCTCCATTTTGAAGTTACTCAACTTGCCCGTATTGACCCGCTTGGAGATTACATCTTTGGTTAACTTGTTGAGAGAGTTGATATTAGGTCCTAAATCCAGATAATGCAAAAAAGCATCCTTCTCAAATCCTACGTCAACGAACGCGGCATTAAGCCCAGGCACAAGTTTCCTGACTGTACCAAGGTAAATATCCCCAACGGTAAAGCTCTGATCCGGTGTTTCGACGTGGTATTCTAACAGACGTTTATCCTGCAAAAGGGCTATACGTTCTCCCTTTTGAGTAGAATTTATTAGTAATTCGTTACTCAATGTTCAACCAACCAAATGGCTATATAAAGTTAATACTCGACCTCCTGCTTTCTTATAAAGACAGGCAACATACATATCGTAAGAGATAATATGACCGGATTCATAATGTATACAAATCCGGTCATATATCAATTATTTCTTCTTATGTCTATTTTTTCTAAGACGTTTCTTTCTCTTGTGAGTGGAAATCTTATGTCTCTTTCTTTTCTTTCCGCAAGGCATAAATTTATGTCGTTTATATAATAAAAAATAATTGTTTTACTTATTTAATTGTCAAGACGCTCCTGAAGCTCCACAATGGCCTGTTGGATCACCGGATCTTTTTCTTCTTTCTTGACTTCCGCCAATATTTTACGGGCCTCTTCTTTGTTACCCAGCTCCACCAGTGTCAGTCCAAGATAGAACTTTGCCTTTGTATTGTTAGGGTTATTTGTCAATATCTGCTTAAATCTGTCAGATGCTTTCGCGTATTGGTTCGAACGCATAGACAAAATACCAAGGTTAAATAAAGCCAGTTCATTCGTAGGATCCGTATCCAGCACTTCGCGCAACATCAAAATTCCCTGCATCGGGTTTTCTGTATTTACGTAAGTCATGGCCATATTGGCTTTCGCAGCTAGCAGGCCTGGATTTTTTTCAATGGCCTTTCCGTAAAATTCGCGCGTTTTGTTACCAAGATTTTTCGCTTTGGCATCATCAACGGCAAATCCATAGGCTTCATAGTACCGGTCACCTGCTTTTGTGATGTTCTCAACAGAAGGAGATAACTGCGCTACCAGTTCAGCATAATGTGCAGCACTGTCAAATTTTTGAAGTTTTGCAAACGTGTCAGATAATTTTAATCCGGCCGCTATTTTCTCTTTTCCACTAGCCTGACTGAAGCCACTTCTCTGTTGATCAACTTGTTTTTGTTGCTCAGGAGATAAAGTGGCTCCATCATGCATGTTTGAGGGAGTTTCGGATGCGGGAGCAGCTGCCGAAGCACCTGGTGTCGCTGCAACCTCACTCTTCCCGGCGTCCGCTTCCTTTGCTTTTGTATTCACAACAACCTTAGGAAGACTGTACAGTGTTCCGACCAATGCCAATGCCAATACACAAGAAAGAATTATAGACTTTTTCATACTGTTTTAATCAAACCTATTTAGGCAAATTATTTTTCAGCCAGATCTTTCAATTTGTCACTCACTTTAACTTGCTCAACAAAAACTTTTGCTGGTTTAAAGCTAGGTACAAAATGCTCGTCAATGATCATTGAAGTTCCTTGAGAGATATTACGAGCTACTTTACGGGCACGCTTTTTATTGATAAAGCTACCGAAACCTCTAACATATAGATTTTCACCCTCTGCAAGCGAGTCTTTTACCACGGTGAAAAACGATTCTAGCGTTTGTTGAACATCGCCCTTGTCTACACCTGTTTTCTCGGAAATTTGTGCGATTACGTCTGCCTTAGTCACTTTGATTGTTTACTTTAAGTGGATATTATTTCGTTTATTTATTTCCTCCTC